>Ga0268299_1000198_pt1 | contig 235524 bp, 229 predicted proteins | sample NOBtaG_FD_193484 | JGI IMG/M metagenome (GOLD analysis project Ga0268299, IMG submission 193484) | Activated sludge microbial communities from bioreactor in Nijmegen, Gelderland, Netherland - NOB reactor | ecosystem: Engineered > Bioreactor > Aerobic > Activated sludge | place: Netherlands... | reverse complement strand
GCTTCAGATCAGGGCCGCGATCCTGAACCGCTTCACCACCCTCGGAACACCGATCACGAAACGCGCAGGATAGGTCTGTCTAGGGGAAGGGATACTCCGGCCCTCAGCAGATTTGCGCAACAAAGCCTGTTCACATCATCCCTGTCACCGAGGGCCGGGGCCGTGGCGGCCTTGGCAAGGTTCTGGCCGGTATCCTGCTTGTGGGCCTTGCGGCCTTCGGTGGCCCGCTTATGGCAACGTCGCTTGGTGCCGGTGGCATGACTGTTGGCACTGTCGCCGGTCATCTGGGCCTTGGGCTGACCATGACCGGCGTTGCATCCATGCTGACGCGTTCACAGGAGGCCGGTCAGTCCGACCCGTCCTATACGATGGCAGGCCCGCAAGTGACCCTTCGAGAAGGCGGGATTGTCCCTATCGCCTATGGGGAATGTGTCGTCGGTGGCACGATGATTAGCGGCCAGTTGATTATCGAGAATGACGTGACTTCCGGCCCGGTGGATCAGCCTACAACCGTGCTGCCCTTCCTAGGCACCTGATGTGCCAGCGCCGCCGCGCCTCTGTTCCTGTGGTGCTATCGTCCCGGCTGGTGCGCTTTGCGCCTGCCAGCGCGCCACCATTCGCGCCCGCAAGCGCAGGCATGACGCAAAGCGCCCGAACAGCCGCCAGCGCGGCTATACGCGCCAATGGGAAGCCCTGCGGGCCGAGTTCCTGCGCCTGCACCCGGTCTGTGCCTTCTGCGGTGATCCCGGCGAACACGTTGACCACATCAAGGCGCACAAGGGGAACCCGGCGCTGTTCTGGAACTGGAACAACCTGCAAGCCCTCTGCGAACACTGCCACAACAGCGTCAAGCAGAGGCAGGAGAAGAGAAGTGACAAAGGCTCTGATTCACTTGGAGCACCCGAGGACTAGCTTCCCCATACGGCATTAAACGCCGTTTCCGTTCGAATGACCTTTAGTGATGGGCAATGATCATGCCCAACGTGCTTTCTGATCTTGTCCCGACAAGTGGCCATGCGCTTCTCCTTGGTAATTACATTCATGCAATTGCTTGCTTTAGCTAGAGCAAAAATGTGATGATCATCACACTCCTGAGGACATGCGCCAACCATCTCTGCGATGCGCTCAATCAATGCCTGTTGGCACTGATCAACTATGACATCGTCAATTCTGCGAACCTTCCCCCCGTCAGAAAGAGCATTGATTAGAAGCAGGAGTTTGATCTTGGACTTAACTTCGGCTTTGTAGACTGTGCCACCGACAACAAGTCGGACTCCACCCTTTGATTTCAAGGCTTCAAAGAAATACTTCGGATACTCTGCCTGCTCTGGCTCAATATCAACGTTCTTATCTAGAATGAACTCTTTCATGCAAGGCTCTCGAACTTCTCTATTGCCTCATCGACAAAAAAGCTTCTGTATCCGTCGGGTATATTTTTGAGAGTTCCGTCCCGCAGTATCTCGATCTCGTGAGCAGCATTCAGCCCGTCTGAGCCACTGTCAAAATAAATCACTTGAGCGGAGTGATTGGTTCGTCCTTTGCGAAATGCCATTCTAAATCTATCAATAATAAAGTCACTATGAGTTTCCACTATCAACACCGATCCCCGCCGCATTGCACTGTAAAAGACTTCGCCCAATGCAGATTGCGCTTTCGGATGGAGGTGGAGTTCAGGCTGCTGAATCATAAAACTGTTCGCCCCAGTGGCATAACAAAGATCCGCGACAATTGGGAGCGCTTGACCAACTCCATAGCCTAACTCGTCGACGTAGTAGTATGCATCCCCCTTCTTTATCTGTAGCGTGAATGGCCTATCCTTTACAGCAGTTGACACGGAAGTTATGGAGATCTCATCATACAATCCGCTGCTTCTCCCAAACTTCTGAATTGACGCTCTAAGCTCACCGTCATTTTTGAGAACTTCCTTAAGCATGTAGGCGATGTGTTCTCCGGAAGCACTGAAGCTGTTGTTTGCTCCGTGATACAGCCTCTTTGTCTTCGCCCTCATTGGCCCGTAGTGTAGAGCATTTAACGAAGGGCCGGCTGCTTGAAAGCTGTCCGATCTTCTGTTTGCCTGGCTAGCTGTAATCGCGGCAACTTCCTGATGCCAGATGACGCCATCCATGTAGTCCGCCCATGCCACCTCACGAGAGCTCCGGAAGCGGATATTCGATGCAAAATGCAATCTCTCCAAACGATTGGCATTCTCGACGTGGGTCTCATCTGTATTATATCGTGCGTAGTGTATTCGCCGATAGAGGCGCTTTCCTTGTCGTTTTAGCCTAAGCACCTTTGTGTCTGACAAGACGGTTAGTCTTGTGAGTTGCATCCCTTCCTTGGTTTTCTTATAGGTTGCAAGCCTTCCAGTTACTGTTGGTCTTTTCCGAGCAGTTGTGTGATCACTGCTTCCGCGCACGAAGAAGCCAATTGTAACCTCATTGCAGCCCGAGGCGCGGGAGCAAATGTCGGATGGCGTGTCAAGGCCCTCCACAATTCCTTCAATGTCCAGTAACAGTATATGTTCTCGTGAGTCGAGTATCTCTATGAGTTGAAGGAAGCTTGACTTTCCCGAACTATTTTGTCCAACAAGGAAATTGCAGGCAAGGAGATTGTGCCATCCGTCAGGCAATCCCCGAAAGCCCTTAGAGAACGCCGCGTATCCATCAATCCTTTCGTTCAACATCTTTCAAGGCCTTTCTTAGTCTTTCGCGGCGACAGTAAGTTTCGTAGCTAGTTTTACCGATGGTTCATAATCAAACTTATATACGGCTGTATGGGCTTCGACAGGCAAATGTCCATCACTTCCAAAGGGCCTTTACCTTCTCCAATATGGACACGAAATGCTCCATCCCCTTAAAGTCAGCCGCATCTGTTCCAAGCTTCTCATTCTCAGGATCATCTGGACCAAAGATGCGTTCGGTCATTGATTGTTTCATTGTCCAGCGTTGCTCCTCCGGAAGGCTAGCAACGAACGGATCAAACGCTTGGACTTTAAGGAAGAACGACCTCGCCTTTTGCTCATTTCTTCTGTGGAGGTTAGATTGGCGCGAAGCGTAGATAGCAAACGAGATCAAGAGCATAGTCAGAGCTGCACTCTTTCCGATCTGTAGCCAGAAAAGCTTCGGAGGTTCAAGTTGAGGGGACAGGCAGAACAAGCTATATACTATCCACGCCACGGTTGCCAGAATGCACCCGACTGTGAGCCGTCGCCAGGACATTGCAGCGTCGTATTCTCGATCTGCTATCTTCTTGTGGCCGCCTGTAACGCTGTCATGTATGACAAGTTCGTAGAACTTCAGAATTTCAGCATGTTTGGCTTCGGCGTCTTGTTGGATGACGTTAAACCGTGTAGTGATCGAAGTGCGATTGGCTTCAGCTTGTGCCATCTCGGTTTCTAACAGGCTCTTCACTGCCTCAGAAGCGTCGCTCTTAACTGATGCAATTAGTTCATTGTATTCGATCTGACTTTTGCTGAGAATTGCAGCAAAGCTGATCTTATGATGACTTGTAAATTCACTATTCTGGTTCTCCCATTCGACTAGTTTTTGTTTAAAATTTGCTGCTAGAGATGCGGATTCAAGCCCTAATTCGTCAATTTTTGCTGCGGCTTCATTGATGCTATTCATTGCCTTCGCGGCGCGCGACTGTATATCGCCAAGTGCGCTTTCCATTCTTTTGGAGAAGCGCTCGAAGGAACTGGTAGCAGCTTCAAGATCGGACTGTCTCGGGCTTCTTCCAGACCGAAGTGCGCTTAATTGGTAAATATATCCGAGTGCTGCACTTATGTGTGTGTTCGCTTCCTGAAGATGACCTGGGCTGCCTTGTGCGGCGAATGCGCGGACACTGTTCATAGTGCTACTGTTAAGCTGATTGTTTAATGCCCCCAGAACATCGATAGGTGCCAAGTCAGGGTCGAGATCACCCACCGCCTTCTTCGCTAAGCCTATGATCTTATTGAGTCGCGTCCTTTCAGTCTCACTGGCGGAATCGATGGGAACGACGTTTGCGTTCACATTATCTTCTAGAATCTTGAGTGTTGCATGAATGGGGTGTTTTGAAAATTCGTCTTGCCAGCGCTGCATGTGCGATACTCTGAGGATACGTTGGATCAGGTTGTCTCATTCATGGGAACTGTTCAACTAAAAGTGTAGTGGGGTGTCCTTGGACTTGCTTCCCTATCAGGGAACCGGCGGGGGGAGGTCCGCGCAAGATACGCCGAATATAACTTTTCTTGATTTATGAAGCCTGTTATCATCATAGTATTTGATGATAACGAGCTCCGTTCATGCCTGTTGCGATTTCCGTGGCCGAGTTGAAGGCCCAACTGAACCTTGATTCCGAAGACGATGACGCCCTGTTGTCGCTGAAGATCGAGGCCGCCGAAGCCTATGCCGCCAGTTTCATCGGTGGCCCGATCCCCGACCCTGCACCGGCTGCGATCAGACAAGCGGTGCTGATGCTGGCCGCCTATTGGTATGAGGCGCGCGAGGCTGCGACAGTAGGGGGCAACCCCTATGCCGTGCCCTTTGGTGTTCACGACCTTCTGCAAGCGCACCGCGCTTGGGTGGTGTGATCGTGGCAAGCGACCTGATGCGCCAATCCGGCAAGCTGGCAAAGCGCCTCGCTGCCATCCCTGCCGAGATCGTGGCGCAAGTTCGCCCGGCGCTGGTGCAGGGGGCCGATGATCTGGCCGACATGGCCCGCGCGCTGGTGCCCGAGGAAGAGGGCGACCTGAAAGCCTCTATCGCAGTCACCCCGCCCGGTGCGGTGACGCCTGCCTATGCCGAAGGTGGCGGGCGGCGTGTCGCGGCTGAGAACCAAGCGCTTGTGACCGTGGGCAATCCCGAAGCAAGGCACGGGCACTTGGTCGAGTTCGGCACCGATCCGCATATCAACGGCGGCCAGTTCGCCGGTTCGCAACACCCCGGCACCGATCCGCAGCCCTTCCTTCTGCCTGCGGCCCGGCTGACCGAAGACCGCACCTGCCGCCGGATCGGGCGGGCAGTGGCGCAGGCCATCCGCAAGGCGGGGGCCGGCAATGCTTGACCCCGCACTGGCCTTCCAAACGGCTGTCCGCGCTGCGCTGGTGGCATCGCCTGCGGTGGTGGCGCTGGTATCGCCTGACCTGATCCGGGCGGGTGCCACGCGGCCCGACAAGCTGCCGTCGGTGATCCTTGCCGATGCGCAGACCGAGTTCCTGGGCTGCGCTGCCGGTTCGCAGCGCTTGGCCCGCGTCACGCTGACCCTGCATGTATGGGCGCAAGAGGATGGCGCCGACACTGCCCGCCAGATCGGCGCAGCGGTCTATCACGCTTTGGAGTTCGGGCCTGCTGATGCTGCCGGAGTGATGGTGGATGAATGGCACCGGCCCCGCATGGTCTGGCTGCGAGACCCCAAGCCCGAACTGACCCTGACCCATGGTGTGATGACGCTTGAGGCTGTCGTGCGGTGGAGGGTCTGAACATGATGCAAGCGGGCAAACTTCAGCACCGGATCGAACTGCAACGCCTGAATGAAACAGTGGCTGCGTCCGGTGCGGTGTCTGAGTCATGGGCGACCTATGCGACCGGCAAGGCCGAACTGCGCCAAGCGGGCCTGTCTGAGTTCCTGACCAGCTACGGCGAAGGCACCAGCAACACCGCTGTCTTCTTGCTGCGGTGGGTGCCGGGCGTGTCGGTGTCAGATCGGATCATTCACGGCGGCAAGGTCTGGAACATCGTTGCCATTGCCGAGATCGGGCGCAGGCGCGGCCTTGAATTGCGGGCGGTGGCGGCATGAAACCTGTTGCGATCTTCCTTTACGAACTGTCTGGCAAGTCTGCGGAACCCTTCGCCGCCGCCGGGTGGGATTGCTATTGCATCGACATTCAGCACCAAGGAAACACCAGCAAGGGCAATATTCACTTTGTCCAGGCTGATGCCCTGCGGTGGAAGCCGACCCGTGACATGGTGCAGCGCTGCCGGTTCTTTGCGGCCTTCCCGCCTTGTGACGATCTGGCAATCTCGGGTGCCCGTTGGTTCAAGGGGAAGGGGCTGCACCGGCTGTCGGATGCCATCGAACTATTCGCAGTGGCCGCCGAATGGGCCGAGTTCTTTGAAGTGCCCTATCTGATCGAGAACCCGCGCAGCACGATCAGCACCTATTGGCGGAAGCCCGATCATCGGGTCGACCCCTGCGATTATTCCCAGCTTGAACCTTCCGACCACTACACCAAGGAAACCTGCCTCTGGACGGGTGGCGGGTTCATCATGCCGCCGAAGGTTCCGCTGCCTGGCCCGGCCAAGCTGAACGTGATCCGCGACATGAAGGGCAAGGGCCGCGACCGGGCGAATGCGCGCAGCGTCACGCCCATGGGTTTCATGCGGGCGGTGTTTAACGCGAACTTCGGTTCCCAGGCACCGCAACAGGTGGCGGCATGAGCATTCACAATCGCGGTGTGAAGCCTGCCCTTGGCACCGACACCGACGCCCTGACCAAGGCCCCGCCCGCACCGGCCTATCTGTCGGCACAGGCCAAGGCCGAGTGGAAGCGGATCATGCCGCAACTGATCGCCCGGCGGATCATCACCCGCGCCGATCTGGCAGGGATTGAGAATTACTGCATCGCGGTGGGTGCGGTTCGTCAGATCGCGGATATTCTCGCCCTGAACCCGGTTCCCGATCTGAAGCTGGCCGGTCTGCAAATCCGCTATGCCCAGACCGCGCGCCAGCTTGCCGCCGAATATGGCCTGACCCCGACCAGCCGGGCGCGGATCGGATCGGCGGCACCGGATGACGCGGGCGATGACGACCCCTTGGCTGTGTGACCCGTGACCAGCACCTATCCGGCATGGGTCTTTGACACCTCGCCTATCCCTGATCCGTTTGGGCATGGGGAACGGGCCGTCACCTTTCTGCGCCGGTTGAAGCACCCGGCCAGCACCGCACCGGGCCGGGCCTTTCAACTGACCCCGTGGCAGGAACGGATCGTCAGGCGCATTTATGGCCCGCGCCATGCTGACGGTTCGCGGATCGTCAAAGAGGTGTTCCTCCTGATCCCTCGGGGCAACCGCAAGACTTCGCTGGCCGCTGCCTTGGCGCTGCTGCACCTTCTGGGGCCGGAACGGGTGCCTGCCGGTCAGATCATCTTTGCCGCCTGCGACCGGGAACAGGCGGGCATCGGCTTCCGCGAGGCCGCAGACGTGGTGCGCGAGGGGCCGACGCTGCGGGCGAAGACCAAGATTTATGACGCGAACAACGCCCCCAAGACCATCCGCAGCGCCTTGGATGGTTCCACGCTGAAGGCCATTTCTTCGGATGGGAAGGCGCAGCACGGCACAACGCCGACCTTTGTTCTGGTGGACGAAATCCACGCTTGGCGGGGCCGCGACCTTTGGGAAGCGCTGAAGTCGGGCATGGTCAAGCGCCCCGGTGGGCTTACAGTGGTCGCCACGACCGCAGGCCGGGGCCGCGAGGGTCTGGCCGCTGAGCGCTACGCTTACGCCCGCAAGGTGGCCTTGGGCGAGGTCCAGAACCCGGAATATCTGCCGATCCTCTTTGAACCGCAGGAGGGTGACGACTGGCAGGATGAAGCCCTGTGGCATCGGGTGAACCCCGGTCTGGCTTATGGCTTCCCTGATCTGGCATCGCTTCGCAGCACGGCGAAAGAGGCCGCCGACAACCCGGCTGAAATGTATGCCTTCCGGCAGTTCAACCTGAACGAATGGCTTGGCAACAGCACCGCGCCGCTCTTCAACTTCGACACATACGACGCCCGCCGGTTTGACGACGACGAAGCCGACCTGGAGGAACTGCCTTGCTACCTCGGGGTGGATTACGCCCAGTCAGGCGACCTTGCGGCCATCGTGGCCGCGTGGCGGCACGATGACGGGCAAGTCACCCTGAAGCCGTGGTTCTTTGTGCAGGGGGAAGGGCTGGACGCCCGCCAGCGCCTTGAAGGGGTGCCTTACCGCCAATGGGTGAAGGATGGGCTGGTGATCGAGGTTCCCGGCCCGGTGGTGACGCAGGCAGCGGTTCAGGATCAGATAAAGGCCATCTGCGCCCGGCATATGGTGGAGGAAGTCGCCTATGACCCGTGGAAGTTCCGCGCGGCGGCGACCGAACTGTTTGATGACGGTGTGCCCATGGTGGAGGTCCGGCAGGGCATCGCCACCATGGGGCCGATGAATGGGGAGCTGGTGCGGGCGGTGAATGGCCGTCTGATCCGCCATGACGGCCACCCGGTTCTTCGCAATCACTTCGCCGGTGTCGCTGCGGTGGTGGGCGATACCGGCCTGATCCGGCAGGCCAAGGCCGATCCGCAGCACGGCCATATTGACGGCTCTGTCGCGGCGGCGATGGCCGTGGGCCGTCTGGCCTTGGGGGACACTAGCCAATCCGCATACAACCGGCCCGGCGCGGGCGGTCTGACCTTCTTTTAATGAGTGAGTATGTCCCATGACGACTGTTGATCTTCCCGGCCTTGTGGTGCCGATCGAGGCGCGGATTGACCGCCTTGAACGTTCGCTGAAAAAGGCCAGCCAAGCCCAAGGCCGCGCCGCCCGCGACATGGAACGGCGGGCGAAGCAATCCGCCGACCGCATGGCAAAGAGCTATGAAGACGCGGGCGGGCGCATCTCGGGCGCGTTCAAGACGATGGTTCTGCCGAAGTTTGCGGGCATCGCGGGCACGGTGGCGGGAATCGGTGTTGCCGGTGGTGTCGCGGCTGTTCGTCAGACTGTGGCGGGGATTGCCGAGATCGGCAACGCGGCCAGGCGGGCCGGGATGCAGGCCGAAGCCTTTCAGGAATGGTCCTATGTGGCCGACCAGAACCGGATCAGCATTGACGCCCTGACCGATGGCTTCAAGGAAATGAACCTGCGGGCGGGTGAGTTCTTCCTTGATGGCACCGGGGCCGGTGCCGAAGCCTTCAAGAAACTTGGCTACTCTGCCGAGGAACTGAAAGAGAAGCTGAAAGACCCGTCCGACCTGATGGCGGAAATCCTTGGCCGTTTGGGCAAGCTGGATCAGGCCAGCCAGAGCTTCCTTCTGGAAGAACTGTTCGGCGGGGCCGGTGGCGAACAATTCTCTGCCCTGATCGGCAAGGGCGAGGCCGGTCTGCGCGCCCAGATCGCCCGCGCCCGCGAACTTGGCCTTGTCATGGATTCGGACATGATCGCCAAGGCCGGGGAACTGGATTCCAAGTTCCGCGAGGTGGAGACCCGGCTGCAATCCATCTGGCGCACGGGTGTTGTCGAGGCAGGCTATTTCTTCGGGCTGATCGAGCGTGAACGGGCCAAGCTGACCTTTGATCCTGACACCGCAGCGCGGCTGTTCGGAAAGGGCACCGCCGATGCCTTGGGTGATCTGCCCGAGGTTCCGCAAGCGGCCTTGGAGGAAATCGAAAGCCTCAAGATCGAATATGCCGACCTTGCCACCGAAGCCCGGCGCCTTGTCCCGGCGCTGTCAGATGCTTCGTCCATGTTGCGCGGTGTCGGCAATGAGGCGGGCGCAACGGCCCTGACCGATCTTGCCGCCCGGATCGGCGATGCAGCCCGCGCCTTCGCGGAAGGCGACATTACCGGCGAACAATATGTCGAGCGCCTGCGCGAGGTCATCACCGAAGCGCAGAACACCATCGCCGAAATGGATGCACTCGACCAAGCGCGCCTTGGTGAGGTCATCGGGCAGGTGCAAAGCCTGCTGGACTGGATCAGCCAGCTACCGCGCGCCGCTGCGGCCGCCCGCGCCGAGATCAGTGCGCTTTCCCTGATGGATACCGGGGTTCCGCTGTCCGGTTCCGGTGATGACCTGTTGCCGCCAAGCCCGCTCGCCCCGACCACTTCGCAGCGCCCGCGCGCCGCGCCGAACGATCCCGACTTAGGGGTGCCCGATCCGTTGAAGGCTTCGGGCGGTGGTGGCCGTTCGGCTTCGGAATATGAACAGGCTATCGAGGCGCTGAACCGTGAACGGCAGGCGCTGGATGCGCAGGCGGTGGCGCTGGTGGCCGCTTCGCAAGCAGGGATGCAGTATTCCGATGCTATCGAGTTTGCGCGCGTCCGGGCTGAACTGCTGAACGCTGCCCAACGCGATGGCCGGGCCATCGCCCCGGAACTGACCGCAGAGATTGACCGGCTCGCGCAGGCCCATATCGCGGCGGGCAATGCTGCCCAGAAGGCCGCCGACGATATGAAGAAGGTCGAGGAACGCGGCAAGCGCGGGGCTGAAGCCCTGTCCGATGTGTTCCTGTCGGTGCTGGATGGCAGCAAGAGCGCCGAGGAAGCTTTGGCGCAGCTATTGCTTCAGATGGCCCAGGTTCAGCTTCAGAAGGGTCTGATGGGCCTTTTCTCGGGAACCGGCATCGGCGGCTTCATTGGTGGCCTGCTTGGCTTCAGCGAAGGCGGCTACACTGGCCACGGGGGCAAGTTCGAACCGGCGGGCGTGGTTCACAAGGGCGAGTATGTCTTTTCGAAAGAGACCGTCCAGCGCCTCGGGGCCGACAATCTCGACAGACTCCATAGGAGCGCCCGCAGGGGCTATGCAAGCGGCGGCCTTGTCGGTGATGCCGGAAAGGTCGCAAGGGCCGCTGGTGACTCTCCTATGAGTCCTGCGAGGGTGTCTGCGCCGGCCATCACCATCAACGCCCCGGTGACGGTGAACGCCTCGGGCGGAACCCCGGAACAGAACGGCGACTTGGCCCGGCAGGTGGCCGAACAGACCGAACGCATGTTCCGGGGGCTGATCCAGCAAGAGCTTGTCAGGCAGATGAGGCCGGGCGGGATGCTCACCCGATAGGCGCTTGAATCCGCTGCCCGTTCCGGCTATGTTCAACATACCCGCACGGGCAGCACCAAGCACCAAGCAGTCAGGTTCGAGCAGACACCCTAGGGGAATGACGCTCACCGACCCATCTAGGCAGATCGTCAATCGCCTAGAACACGTTACCAACCTTGCCAGAAAAACCCCAGAAAGCCGAATACGAGACGGTGCGGGGAAGTCGTCCAGTTGGTAGGACGCAGGAACGCGCCCGGATTGTTCCGGGGTAAACGCTGCCGCCGCCCGCAAGGGGAAGGAAGCATGAATAGACGGCAGCAATGTCCAATTCCGAAAGGATGGGGTGACAACTGCCGGGCGTGATGCAGGTTGAAGGAAAGCCGGTCACGTCGCGCAACCGAAAGGTTGCAACCGCTTTTGATCGCAAGATCAGGATGCGCCGAATATCGCCGGGTAATGGAAGCCGCCCGGTTTGCTCGACAAGCAAGGTTCGGTTCACCACTGTTAAACGCAGAACACATCCCCCTTTCTCCATCCCGCACATCAGACGCGACACTTTGCGTCTTGGGATAGAGAGGGGGGGGATAGTCTATTTCCGCAGGTGATATTCACACTGTTCAACATCAGATGATGCTTCTGCGGGATGAGAGAACAGAAACGAGGGCCGGAGCGAAGCGAAGGCCGGCAACGAGGCCGAAGGCCGAGGCGCAGGGAGCCGCCAGAGGCGGCGAGTGTAGGAGTGAAGATGAAGAGTATCGACCCGAAAGACCTGATCCTTGCCCTTGCTGGACCGTGGGCGAACCCGGCCCGGCGCGAGGCCAGGTTGAAAAGTTGCAGCACCCTTCCGGCTGAACTGGTGGCTATCGCTGAACGCCATGCAGCTTCCGGCCCGGTGAATTTTCGCGCGACCATGCCAAAACCCCTTGAAGGGATTCCGGCTTGAGTGTAATAGTATAACACACAAGGGAGGGCTGGCTTCCAACTATGCCCTATATAGACGCCCTGCCGGTGAACCTGACCGGCAGGGCGTTCTCTTTTGTGGCGTAGCTATCCAGCTACCTAGCTAAATCCAGCCCGTTCCGGCACGGTAAGTAAGCACTTACTTTAATGTTTTCAGCTACTTAACCTCTTGACGGCCGATTCCGGCGCGTCCTAGATTCCTGTCACCAGCAACACAGGAACACCTCATGCCCCACTTTCTCACACGGAACGCTTACGACCGCTTGCTTGCCGATCTGGCCGGGGCGTTTGTCACCGCAGCCACCAGCACCGGCACCGATCTGCACGACGAACTTGTGAAGGCCCTGATGGCCGCGAACGTGCTGCCTTCGGTCTGCTGCGAGAACTACGGGCCGGAAGGGCTGCGGGTGGTGGCGGGGTAACGGGAAACCTTCCGCGCCGCCTGACCATCACCAAGACCACGACAACGGGCGCTTCGGTGCCCGTTCTTCTTTCCATCCCAACCGACACTTCCCCGGCGCGACCGTATCAACACTTACACGGTTGACGCGCCGGGCCACCCAAGCAGGGCCGCAGCGTTGCGATTAGTCGGTCAGTGCGCGGGAAGACAAGCCCATAACCCCGACACGGCACGGCAGCTATATCACCGGCTGCGCGGTGCCCATACAGTGAACGGAACGGGCGGGGCGAAAGCCTCGCCCTTTCTACATGATTGACGTTACGTCATCTGGTGCCAGAATCGGTGCGTTCCAGAGTGCCAAAATGTCATGTAACCTATTGATATTAATAATATTGTCCAAAATTCGAGTCCCTCACCACCCACCATCATCCCCGGAAATGGCAAAGGGCGCGAAGGTTGCCCCCCGCGCCCCTGCACGATCTGGCCGCAGATCAGTCGCGGACTTCGTCGTCGCCCGAGGCGACAGCCGCGCCGATGACCAGAAGAAGCAGCAGCGGAACGATGATCCCGCCCGACGAGGACGAGGTCGGCGCAACATCGACCGGATCTTCGATGACTTCGACCACGCCGCCGGCATAGGCCGAAGAAGCGGCCAGCGAGGCCGCGAAAGTCAGGGCAGCAAGCTTCTTCATGATGGCTCCTTTCACGAGCTTGTGACGGCGCTTATCCTGCCACGGCTCTGGCACTATTCCAGCCAATAGATGGGGTGATGCAAAGCTACCGCGCCGCCGTGGCAGCGCCGCAACGGTCCGGCCGCCGGCACGGAAAAAGGCGCGGCCGGGTTTCCCCGCCGCGCCTTGCGCACCCGCCCTGTGGCCGGTGCTCCGGCCTTACGGTTCCATGGTCTCTTCATCGTCGCCGCCCGAGGCGACGGCCGCGCCGATCACCAGCAGAAGCAGCAGCGGAACGATGATTCCGCCCGACGAGGACGAGGTCGGCGCGACTTCCATCGGCGGTTCATCGGTGTCTTCGGCGACACCGCCGGCAAAGGCCGAAGTAGCAGCCAGCGAGGCCGCAAAGGTCAGGGCAACAAGCTTCTTCATGATGGCTCCTTTCACGAGACCGCGATGGCGCCATCCTGACACGGCCCCCGCCGCTTTCAAGCCTTTCGGCGGGCCCGCACCCATCGCCCGCCCGGCGTGGTGCCGCTGCAACGCTTTCGCGCCGCAGCCCGCTGTTCGGTGCTGCACAGAAGGCGCGCGGCGCTGCGGGTTTGGGATCGGGCCGCGATGGCTATATGCTGATCCAAGCACAAAGGAGCCGATCATGAGCTGGAACCCCCTTCTGGACCCCGAGATCCCGATCGGTGACGCTGTCGACGCCATCGAGACCGTCATCGTGCCGCGCGCCCGCGATCTGGGCGGGTTCGAGGTGCGCCGCGCGCTGCCCTCGGCGCAGCGGCAGATGGTCGGCCCCTTCATATTCTTCGACCAGATGGGCCCGGCCGAGTTCCTGACGGGGCAGGGGGTGGATGTGCGCCCCCATCCCCATATCGGGCTGGCCACGGTGACCTACCTGCTGAAAGGCCGCATGCACCACCGCGACAGTCTGGGCACCGATGCCTGGATCACCCCGGGCGAGGTGAACCTGATGGTCGCCGGCAACGGCATCACCCATTCCGAGCGGATGGACGGCCCGGCCCGGCAGGCGCCGCAAAGCCTTTTTGGCTTGCAGACCTGGCTTGCCCTGCCGCGCGCCCATGAAGATGACGCGGCCGGTTTCCACAACGCCACCGCCGCCGACCTGCCGGAACTGGAGGGTGAGGGCAAGCAACTGCGCCTGATCCTGGGCGAAGGCTGGGGCGCCAAGGCCCCGGTGCCGCTGCATTCCGAGACGCTTTACGCCGATGCCACGCTGGCCCCCCACGCCGCGCTGCCCCTGCCCGACAACCACGAAGACCGCGGTGTCTATGTGCTGAAGGGTGAGGTCACGGTGGCGGGCCAGACCTTCGAGGCTGGCCGCATGCTGGTCTTCCGCCCCGGCGACCGGATTTCGGTGCGGGCGGGTGCCGAAGGCGCGCGGCTGATGGTGCTGGGCGGCGCCACGATGGACGGGCCGCGCCATATCTGGTGGAACTTCGTCGCCTCGTCGAAAGAGCGGATCGAGGCCGCGAAAGAGGCCTGGCGCGCCGGTGACTGGACGCATGGCCGCTTCCGCCTGCCGCCGGGCGACAACGCCGAATTCATCCCCGCGCCCGAACGTTAGGGCCGGGGCAGGGCGCCCCTGCCGGCCGCCGCAAACCGCCTGCGGAATTCTGCTTTCGCGCGCTTGACGCCGCCCGCGAAGCCCCGTAATACCCGCCCCACGCCCGGGCAACCGGGAAGCAAAGCGCGCGGTGGTAGCTCAGTCGGTTAGAGTACCGGCCTGTCACGCCGGGGGTCGCGGGTTCGAGCCCCGTCCACCGCGCCACTTGCTTCCGGACCGCCCGTTGGCCATCGCGCGGTGGTAGCTCAGTCGGTTAGAGTACCGGCCTGTCACGCCGGGGGTCGCGGGTTCGAGCCCCGTCCACCGCGCCACTTTCCAAAGATGCAGAAGTGTGAATATGGTGCGCCCGGATTGCCGGAACGGAGCGCGCCATGGCCCTGCTTGACCAGATACCCCTTTCGCTGCGGCTGATCGCGGCGCTGACGCTGGGGCTGGCGCCCTTCTTCCCCGAGCCGCATATCTGGGAAAAGCTGAAGATGCTGGCGGCGGGCACGCTGATCCGGCCCGTCGACATCTTCGACCTGTTGTTGCACGCCGCCCCGTTCCTGCTGCTGGCGGCCAAGCTGGTGCGCCTGGCCGTCTGACCGAAGCCGCTCTTGCCGAAAATCCTTCGGCGCCGCGGCCTTGGCGGTCGATCCTAAAGTTCGCGGCGATAGCGGATGTGGTCGTCACAGGGCGCAAGGCTGTCATACAGCTTGCGCGCGGCGGTGTTGGTGATCTCGGTCATCCAGTAGACGCGATGCCAGCCCCGCGCCCGGGCGATGGCGTAAAGGTCTTCGATCAGCGCCCGGCCCGCACCCCTGCCGCGCGCGGCCTCGCTGACGAAGAGGTCCTCAAGATAGCCATCATCGCCCAGGACCCAGCTTGAGGGGTGGTGCTGGTGGATGGCAAAGCCCAGCACCGCGCCCTCTGCCACCGCCAGCCGCGCCTTCAGGGCCGAGGCCGGATCCATCAGCCGCGCCCAGGTGAAATCGGTCACCGACTGCGGGAGGGGATGGCGGTAGAAATCCAGATAGCCCTGCCAGAGCGCCCGCCAGGCAGTCTCATCAGCGGGCGTTGCATCGCGAATGTCCATCATCCTCTCTCTATAAATATCCCACGGGGGGTGCGGGGGGTGTGAAACCCCCCGCTTCCGCCCTGTCAGCCCTGCAGACGGGCCAGAATGCGCGCCCAGCTGCGGATGCCCTTGTGGAAGCATTCCAGGTCGTATTTCTCGTTCGGGCTGTGGATCTGGTCATCGTCGCGGCCGAAGCCGATCAGCATGGCATCCATGCCCAGTTCGGTCTTGAAATAGCCGGCAATCGGGATTGACCCGCCGCAACCGATGTACGAGGCGGGTTTCTGCCATTCCTCGGACAGGGCCTGACGGGCGGCTTCGAATGCCGGATCGTCGATGGCCATGGTCCCGGCGGGCGAGGCGCCGTGGTCATGGAATTCCGCGGTGCAGTCGGGCGGCAGCTGGTCGCGCACCCATTGGCGGAAGCTGTCGCGGATCGCCAGCGGGTCCTGCTGGCCGACCAGCCGGAAGGAAACCTTGGCATGGGCTTCGGCCGGCAGCACGGTCTTGAACCCGTCGCCGGTATAGCCGCCCCAGATGCCGTTGACCTCGGCCGTGGGCCGCGACCACAGCATTTCCAGGGGCGTCCGGTCCTGTTCGCCGGCCGGATGCGACAGCCCGACCGAGCCGAGGAATTTCTGGTGGTCGAAGGCCAGCGACTGCCATTGCGCGCGGATCGCGTCGGGCAGTTCCACCACGCCGTCATAGAAGCCCGGCACGGCGATATGGCCGGTCTCGTCATGCAGGTTGGCGAGGATGCGGGCCAGCACCCGGATCGGGTTGATGGCCGCCCCGCCATAGCTGCCGGAATGCAGGTCGCGGTCGGCGGCGCGGATGGTGATTTCCTCGCCCAGCAGGCCGCGCAGCATGGTGGTGATGGCGGGAACATGGTCTTCGAACAGCCCAGTGTCGCAGATCAGCGCCACTTCGGCCCGCAGTTCCGCAGCATTCTCGCGCATGAAGGGGATGAGCGAGGGCGACCCCGATTCCTCTTCGCCTTCCAGAAAGATGGTCAGCTTGCCGGGCAGGCTGCCATGCACCGCCTTCCACGCGCGGCACGCCTCGATGAAGGTCATCAGCTGGCCCTTGTCATCCGAAGCGCCGCGGGCGCGGATCACCTTGCCCTTGGGGCCGTCCTGCAATTCGGGGTCGAAGGGGTCGCGGTGCCACAGGTTCAGCGGATCGACCGGCTGCACGTCATAATGCCCGTAGAACAGCAGGTGCCGCCCGCCGCTGCCGCCATGGCCCACCACCATCGGATGTCCGGTGGTGGGGCGGCTGGCGGCGTTGAAGCCAAGGCCGCGCAGGTCTTCGGCCAGCCATTCGGCGGCACGGGCGCAATCGGCGCCGAAGGCCGGGTCGGTCGAGATCGAGGGAATGCGCAGAAGCGCCATCAGGCGGTCCAGCGCCTGCGGCAGGTCTTCGTCGATGCGGGCCAGAACGGCATCAAGGCTCATCACTCTCTCCATCTCGTGAACGGCGGGGGCAAGCCTAACAGGCGGGCGGGGACTGTCCAGAGCCGCCCGGCTGCGTTAATAGGCAGCAAAGTCAGGAGGCGGACCATGATGTTGCGTGCAGTGATGATGGCGGTCGCGGTGCTGGCGGCGGGTGCGGCGGCGGCCGATCCGCTGGCGGGGAAGGCGGCGAAGAAGGCGGTCTTCCCGGCCAAGGGCGTCGAGGTTGAGATCATCGAGGGCACCGGGCTGGACAAGACCATGGCCAAGGCGCTGGCGCTGGTGGCGCGCGATTATCCCTATTACGGCGCGGTGGCGATTGCGCCGGATGAGGAACTGCTGAAGTCGAAGGCCACGATCCTTGTCGGCAATTACCACACGGTCGAGGCGGCTTCGGCCAAGGCGGTGGCGGAATGCGACCGGCTGCGGCAGGGCGGCAGCCCCTGCGTGGTGGCGGCGCTGATCCGCCCCAAGGGCTGGAAGGCGCGTGACATCAGCCTGTCGGCCGCCGCAAGCGCCGCGCTGAAGGACAGCTATCCCGCCAAGGGCCCGGCGGCGCTGGCAATTTCGGGCGTGGCCGATTCCTGGGGCATCGCCACCGGCGAAGGCGCCGCCGAAGCCGCCGTGGCCGATTGCGCCGCCAAGCTGGACGGTGTGACCGACTGCGCCGTGGTGGTCGCCGACTGAAGCGCGGCGGAAAAGATGAATCGGGGGCGTCAAATTGCCCCCTTTGCCCGGGGCTTGATGCAGGTCAATGATGGATGGCCTTGCGAAGGCTAGACGAATCCCAGCCAAGGCCAGGAGAAGACGATGAACTACCAAGCCGCGCTCGACACCGCGTTGAACCGTCTGCATGACGAGGGCCGCTACCGCACCTTCATCGACATCGAGCGGCGCAAGGGCCATTTCCCGCAGGCCATCTGGACCAAGCCGGACGGGACCGAGAAGGAAATCACCGTCTGGTGCGGCAACGACTATCTGGGCATGGGCCAGCATCCGGCGGTTCTGGCGGCGATGCACGAGGCGCTGGATGCCACCGGCGCCGGTTCGGGCGGCACGCGCAACATCTCGGGCACCACGGTTTACCACAAGCGGCTGGAAACCGAGATTGCCGACCTGCACGGCAAAGAGGCGGCGCTGGTCTTCTCTTCGGCCTATATCGCCAATGACGCGACGCTTTCGACGCTGCGGGCGCTGTTCCCTGGCCTGATCATCTATTCCGACGCACTGAACCATGCCTCGATGATCGAGGGCGTGCGGCGCGGGGGCGGGGCCAAGCGCATCTTCCGCCACAACGATGTGGCCCATCTGCGCGAGTTGCTGGCCGCCGATGACCCCGCGGCGCCCAAGCTGATCGCCTTTGAATCGATCTATTCGATGGACGGCGATTTCGGCCCCATCGCGGCAATCTGCGATCTGGCGGATGAATTCAACGCGCTGACCTATCTGGACGAAGTGCATGCCGTGGGCATGTACGGCCCCCGCGGCGCGGGCGTGGCGGAGCGCGACGGCGTGATGGGCCGGGTGGACATCATCAACGCCACCCTGGGCAAGGCTTTCGGGGTTTTCGGCGGCTATATTGCTGCAGGTGCGAAGATGGTGGACGCCATCCGCAGCTATGCGCCGGGCTTCATTTTCACCACCTCGCTGCCGCCTGTTGTCGCAGCCGGCGCGGCGGCCTCGATTGCCTTCCTGAAGTCGGCCGAGGGGCAGAAACTGCGCGACGCACAACAGCTTCACGCCCGCATCCTGAAGATGCGGCTGCGCGGGCTGGGCCTGCCGATCATCGACCACGGGTCACATATTGTGCCGGTGCATGTCGGCAACCCCATCCATTGCAAGATGCTCAGCGACATGCTGCTGGACCAGTTCGGCATCTATGTGCAGCCCATCAACTTCCCCACCGTGCCGCGCGGGACCGAACGGCTGCGCTTCACGCCTTCGCCGGTGCATGATTCCGGTCAGATCGACCGGCTGGTGAAGGCGATGGACAGCCTGTGGCGCCATTGTGCGCTGAATCGCGCCGAGGCCAGTGCCTGATCACTTTTCCGCGTGTGCAGAATCGCTTGTCCTGTGTTAGCGAATGCTCAATACGAAGAAGCGGGTCGCCGGGGATGCGACTCATCAAGGCCAGGGACAAATGAGGCAGGCGGCATGATCGGGCGGAGGTCCAGAACTCCGGCGCCAGAAGCGGACAAACCCAAAGGGTTTGACGACTTCGAGCTTCGACTGGGTGATCTGATGCGGGGCGAACGCGCCACGCTTGGCAAGTCGCTGCTGGATGTCCAGCGCGAGCTGAAGATCAAGGCCACCTATATCGCCGCCATCGAAAATGCCGATGTCGCGGCCTTTGAAACCCCCGGCTTCATCGCGGGCTATGTCCGCAGCTATTCGCGCTATCTGGGGATGGACCCGGACTGGGCCTTTGCCAAGTTCTGCCGCGAGGCGAATTTCGAAGTGGCGCATGGCATGTCTGCCGCCGCCTCGTCGGTGACGCTGGCCGCCAAGCGCGCCCGCAAGACCGAAGAGGGCCGCGACCCGATCGCCCATCCGCCGGTGTCCTTCACGCCCCTTGGCGAAAGCTTCCTGTCGCGGATCGAGCCGGGGGCCGTTGGTTCCATGGCCGTGCTGATCGCGCTGATCGGGGCCATCGGCTATGGCGGCTGGTCGGTGTTGCAGGAAGTGCAGCGCGTGCAGCTGGCGCCGATTGATCAGGCCCCCGCCGTGGTGGCCGAGATTGATCCCCTGGGCAATATTGACGGCGCCGCGCCGCTGGTGCGCTCGGCGCCCGAGACGCCCGAAGAACTGGCCGCCGCCGAAGCCGCCGGCGCCACGCCCGATCCGCTGGACCGCCTTTACCGCCCGCAGGCGCTGGAAGTGCCGGTGATGACCGCGCGCGACGGCCCGATTTCGGCCATCGACCCGCGCCAGAACCCCGCCATGGCCTCGGCCGTGGATGCCGCCGTGGATGAGGCGCTGACCGAAGATACCGTGCAGGTCGTGGCCGATGCCCGTCCGGGGGTAGAACTTCTGGCGGTGCGGCCGTCCTGGGTGCAGGTGACCTCGGCCGACGGAACCGTGCTGTTTGAAAAGATCCTCGATTCGGGCGAGCGCTATTCGGTGCCGCCGATTGAGCAGGGCACGCGGCTGCGCGCCGGCAATTCGGGCGCGGTCTATTTCCTGGTGAACGGCCAGACCTACGGGCCTTCGGCCACCAATGGCTCGGTCGTCAAGAACGTCGATCTGGGGGCCGAGGCGCTGATGGCATCCTACAAGCCCGCCGACGCGGCTGCCGATGCCGAACTGGCGCGGTTCATGGCCGACGCCGGCGGCGCCGTCGCCGCCGACTGATCTTCACGAAAGCGCGCGCGGCCCCGGCGGCATTGCCCCGGGGCCTTGGCACGTCTATCTAGGGCTGACCGCGAAGGAGCCTGCCATGACCCACAATCCGATCCGCCCCTGGCGCAACATCGAACGCCGGGTCAGCCGTCAGATCCGGGTGGGCAAGGTGCTGGTGGGGGGCGATGCGCCGATCTCGGTGCAGACCATGACCAACACGCTGACCCATGACGTGAAGGCGACGCTGGAACAGGTGCAGCGCGCCGCCATCGCCGGGGCCGATATCGTCCGCGTCTCGACCCCCGATGTGGAAAGCACCGTCGCGCTCCGCGAGATTTGCCGCGAAAGCCCGGTGCCGATCGTGGCCGACATCCATTTCCACTACAAACGCGCGATCGAGGCGGCCGAGGCGGGCGCCGCCTGCCTGCGGATCAACCCCGGCAACATCGGTGACGCCAAACGGGTGGCCGAGGTGGTGAAGGCCGCCAGGGACCACGGCTGTTCCATCCGCATCGGGGTGAATGCCGGGTCCTTGGAAAAGCACCTTCTGGACAAATATGGCGAGCCTTGCCCGGATGCCATGGTGGAATCCGGGCTGGACCATATCAAGCTGTTGCAGGACAACGATTTTCACGAATACAAGATCAGCGTGAAGGCGTCCGATGTCTTCATGGCCGCCGCCGCCTATCAGCAGCTTGCCGTGGCGACCGATGCGCCGATCCATCTGGGCATCACCGAGGCGGGGGGGATGATTTCCGGCACGGTGAAATCGGCCATCGGGCTGGGCAGCCTCTTGTGGTTCGGCATCGGCGACACGATCCGCGTTTCGCTTTCCGCCGATCCGGTGGAAGAGGTGAAGGTGGGCTTCGAAATCCTCAAATCCCTTGGCCTGCGGACGCGGGGGGTGCAGATCATCTCGTGCCCGTCCTGCGCGCGGCAGGGGTTCGACGTGATCAAGACGGTCGAGGCGCTGGAAAAGCGGCTGGAACACATCAAGACGCCGATCAGCCTGTCGATCATCGGCTGCGTGGTGAACGGCCCGGGTGAGGCGCTGATGACCGACATCGGCTTTACCGGCGGCGGGGCAGGCAGCGGCATGGTCTATCTGGCGGGCAAGCAAAGCCACAAGACCGGCAATGCGGGTATGATCGACCACATCGTCGAACTGGTGGAACAGCGCGCGGCCGAGATCGAGGCGGCTGAAGCCGCGCAGGCGGCGGAGTAGCGCCAGAGCGGAGCCTTCAAAGGCTCCGCACCGGTTTCTTCGAAGAAACCGGGCCAGATCCTTTGAAGGATCTGGCGCCCCCGTCAGCCGTCGGCGCGGGTGGCGGCGACCATCTGCTTCATCGCGTCCAGGGGCACATAGCCGCGCAGAAGCTCATCGCCCATGATGAAGGTGGGGGTGCCGGAGATCGCCAGCTGGTTGGCGATTTCGTGGTTCGCCGCGATGACCGCCGTCACCTCATCGCTGCCCATCCGCGCCAGAACCGGTGCGGGGTCCAGCCCCAGATCGCCGGCCAGCGCGCCCAGCGTCGCCGCGTCGGGGCTGCCGCGCAGGCCGATCAGCGCGTCATGCGCCTTCTTGTAGGCCTCGGCCCCGTGCAGTTGCAGGACGGCGATGGCAAAGCGGGCCGAGGCCATGGATTCCTCGCCCAGAATCGGGAACTCCTTGACGACAAAGCGGATATTTCCGTCGCTGTTCACCAGTTCCTCGACCTCGGAGAAGGCCTTGCGGCAATAGCCGCAGCGGTAGTCCATGAATTCGACGATGGTCACATCGCCTTCGGGATTGCCGCCGACCCAGCTTGCCGGGTCGTTGAAGATCGCGTCGTGATACTGGGTCAGCATCTGGGCATCGCGTTCGACGGCGGCCTGCTGTTCGCGGGCGTTCAGCACGTCCATCGCCTCGATCAGCACCTCGGGGTTTTCCAGAAGGTAAGCGCGCACCTCGTCGCGGAAGGCCTGACGCTCGGCCTCGGTCATCTCGCCCGCCTCCGCGGTGGTGGAGAGCAGGGCCAGCGACAGGGCGGCAAGGAAGGGACGCATGGAATACCTCGGTCTGACGCGGGCTTGACCTTGGCGGCCCGCAGGGGAACATGGGGGCGGACTGTAGAGGCGGGCGGATGCGAAGATCAAGGCGGGGTGAGGTTGATCCCTTCATCGTGATGGATGTGATGGAGGAGGCCCGGCGGCTTGAGGCCGCGGGCAAAAGCGTGATCCACATGGAGGTGGGCCAGCCCGGGACCCCGGCGCCAGAAGGGGCGCGGGCGGCACTGGCCCGCGCGCTGGATGCGCCTTTGGGTTACACCGTCGCGCTGGGTCTGCCCGCGTTGCGGGCCGGCATCGCGGCGCTTTACCGCAGGTGGTATGGCGTCGATCTGAACCCCGACCGGGTGGTGGTAACGGCGGGGTCGTCGGGGGCCTTCATCCTGGCCTTCTCGGCGCTGTTCGATGCGGGCGACCGGGTGGGGCTGGGCGAGCCGGGCTATCCCAGCTACCGCCAGATCCTGCGCGCGATGAGCCTTCGGCCCGTGGGCATTCCCGCGGCGATGGAAAACCGCCTGCAACCCGTGCCCGCCGATCTGGAAGGCATCGACATGCAGGGCCTGATCGTCGCCAGCCCGGGCAACCCCACCGGCACCATGCTGGACCATGCCCATCTGGCGGCGCTGATCAGCCATTGCGAAGGCCATGGCATCAGCTTTGTCTCGGATGAGATTTATCACGGCCTGCATTACGGCGACCGCGCGGTTTCGGCGCTGGAGATCACCGATCAGGCCTATGTGATCAACTCGTTCTCGAAATATTTCAGCATGACCGGCTGGCGGCTGGGCTGGATGGTGGTGCCCGAGGATCACATCCGCACCGTGGAACGGCTGGCGCAGAACCTGTTCATCTGCCCGCCCCATGCCAGTCAGGTGGCGGCCCTTGCCGCGCTGGACTGCGTGGATGAGCTTGAGGCCAACCGCGCCACCTATGCCGCCAACCGCCGGCTGATGCTGGACGGGCTGCCGAAGGCCGGGTTCACCCGCATCGCGCCGCCGGACGGGGCCTTCTATGTCTATGCCGATGTGTCGGACCTGACGAATGACAGCCTGTCCTTCGCCCGCGACATCCTGCACGGCGCGGGGGTGGCGGTGACGCCGGGGCTGGATTTCGATCCGGTGCGCGGGGGGCGGACACTGCGGTTTTCCTACGCCCGCGCGACGGCGGACATTGCCGAAGGGCTGGCGCGGCTGCAGCGGTTCATGGAGGCGCGTCGTGAGGGCTAGGCTGATCCGGGCGCTGGCCGTGGCGCTGGCGCTGCTGGTGCCGGTCGGGGCCGGGGCGCAGGAGATGTCGGCGCTGGCGCGGCTTGATCCGGGCGCCTCATCGGTGCGGGCCTCGGGGCAGGGCATGGTGATCGAGCTTGCGCTGTCGCAGCCGGTGCCCTGGCGGGTGCGGCTGAAGGCCGATCCGCCGCGGCTGGTCCTTGATCTGCGCGAAGCCGACTGGACCGGCATCGACCGCGTGGCGCGGCCCAAGGGGGTGGAACTGCGCGCCGGCGTCTTCCGGCCCGGATGGTCGCGGCTGGTGATGGAACTGCCGGGGCCGATGGCGGTGGCCGAGGCCGGCATGGCGACCGACGGCACCACGCGGCTGCGGCTGGTGCTGGCCCCCGCCACGCCCGGGGATTTCTCGGCAGAGGCCGCGCGGCCCGAGCCGCCCGAATGGGCGCTGCCCGAGGCGGTCGATCTGCCGGCCCCGCAGCCGCAGGGCTCGGGCCCCCTTGTCGTGGTGCTGGACCCCGGTCACGGCGGCATCGACCCGGGCGCCGAGCGCGAGGGCGAGACCGAGAAAGACCTGATGCTGGGCTTCGCGCGGGAACTGAAAGAGCTTCTGCTGCGCGACGGCCGCTTCACCGTGGTCATGACGCGCGAAGAGGATGTTTTCGTGCCGCTGGAAACCCGCATCTCGATTGCGCGGGCGGCGGGGGCGGGGGTGTTCATCTCGCTGCATGCCGATGCGCTGGCCGAGGGCGAGGCGGTGGGCGCCACGATCTACACGCTTTCCGAAGATGCCAGCGATGAGGCCTCGGCGGCGCTGGCCGAGCGGCATGACCGCGATGACCTGCTGGCGGGCGTCGATCTGACCGATCAGGACGATCTGGTGGCGCAGGTGCTGATGGACATGGCGCGGACCGAGACGCTGCCGCGCACCGGGCGGCTGGCCGGGGCGCTGGAGGCGGCGATGAAATCGGCCGATCTGCGGATGCACCGCCATCCGCGCCAGCATGCGGGGTTTTCGGTGCTGAAATCGCCCGACATCCCCTCGGTGCTGATCGAACTGGGGTTCCTGTCCTCGGCCCGCGACCTGCGGCGGCTGACGGACCCGGAATGGCGCGCACGGATGGCCGGGGCGATCCGCGACGGGCTTCTGGTCTGGGCCGATGAGGACGCGGCGCTGCGGGCGGCGGCGCCGTAGGGGCAGGCTCGCCCGGTCTCCTGATCCCCGGCCGCCCTGACCCCGGCCATCGCCGGGGTCAAGCTGCAACGGCACAACTTGCCGCCGGTGGCCCCAAAGGCCGCCGGCCAGCGCCCGCCCCGCCCATGGCGGGCGCTTCTCGCCCGCCGGGTCGGGCGCCGGCCTCTGACATTGCGTGCCGGACCGTCTCTGCTTGAACCGTTGCGCGCGGGCGGGGCGAGGCAGTGCCTCGCCTTCTCCCGCCTAGACAAGGTTGCGCGCTCCGTAGGGTGCGTGTTCACACGCACCATCCCCCGCTCACCATGGCGAAGGCCATCGCCTTCGCCACTTCCCAACGGTTCCCCTTGCGAGGTCGGGCCTCAAAGGCCCGGCCAGCGCCCGCCCGCCCCTCGGCGGGCGCTTCTCGCCCGCCCGGTCGGGCGCTGGCCTCTCGGTGCTCGTGCCGAACCGACTCCGGTTGAACTGTCGCGCGCGGGCGGGGGCGAGGCAGTGCCTCGCCTGTTCCCGCCCGGATCAGGCTGCAGGTTCACACGCATCCCACGCCCCCCGCCCGAAACACGCCGATCCGCCGGCCCACCACGCCACTGTGCTTTGACCTTGCGCGGGGGGGCGTATAGAAGACCGGCAGCATGCGCGCGCGGGGGCAGCATTGGTCAGGTTCATCGGGTCCTTCTTCGGGGCTGTCTTCACGGCGATCACGCTGGGGCTTCTGTTCGGGGCCCTGACGGTCGGCGGCATCTTCTATATCTACTCGGCCGACCTGCCGAGCCATGAAAGCCTGGCGCAATACACCCCGCCCACCATCAGCCGCATCTACAACGGCGAGGGGCGGATCGTTGACGAATTCGCCGAGGAACGCCGGCTCTTCGTGCCCATCGAAGACATCCCGCCGCTGGTGCAGCACGCCTTCGTCTCGGCCGAGGACAAGCATTTCTACACCCACAAGGGCTATGACGTCACCGGCATGGCGGCTGCTTTCCGCGATGCCATCGTCAGCCGGGGCCAGAACGTGCGCGGCGCCTCGACCATCACCCAGCAGGTGATGAAGAACTTCCTGCTGGACGGCAGCCGCTCGATCGAGCGCAAGATCAAGGAAATCATCCTGGCCAGCCGGCTGGAAGAGACGCTGTCGAAGGACAAGATCCTTGAACTTTACCTGAACGAGATCTTCCTCGGCCAGAACAGCTATGGCGTGGCCGCCGCCGCCCAGACCTATTTCAACAAGACGCTGGATCAGCTGGAACCGCATGAGGCGGCGATGCTGGCCGCCATGCCGCAGGCGCCGGGCAAGTATCACCCCGTCACCGCCAAGGAACGGGTGACCGAGCGGCGCAACTATGTCCTGCGTGAGATGTGGCAGAACGGCTATATCGACGAGGCGACCTACCTGTCGGAGAAGGAAAAGCCGCTGCGTTCGGTGCAGAACGGCGATTTCCCGGCCTACCGCACCGCCCTGCCGCCGCGCGACTATTTCACCGACGAGATTCGCCGCCAGCTGTCGGGCACCTTCGGCGAGGCGGAATTCTTCGGTGGCGGCCTGTCGATCCGCGCCACGATGGACCCCGATCTTCAGGTGATCGCCGCCCGCGCGCTGCGCCGGGGGCTGGAGAAATTCGACCGCAATCAGGGCATCTGGCGCGGCACCGGCAAGGTGCTGGAGGCCGCGCAGCTGGCCGACTGGCGCGCCGCGCTGGCCGAGGTGGCCGACCTGCCGCGCGACGTGGAAGGCTGGAAAGCCGCCGTGGTGCTGGAACTGGGCGAGGATACCGCGACCGTCGGGATCGAGGGCGAGGCCGAGCCGGGCATCATCCCGGCCAATGACGTGACCTGGGCCCGCAAGCGCCTGCCCGATGGCAAGCTGGCCAAGAAGGCCCGCGTGCCGGCCGATCTGGTGGCGGTGGGCGATGTGGTGATGGTGCGCGCCGTGACCTCGGACGAGGACGGCAGCTTCGTGCGCTGGTCGCTGCGCCAGGTGCCCGAGGTGCAGGGCGGCTTCATGGCGATGGACGTGAACACCGGCCGGGTTCTGGCGATCCAGGGCGGGTTCAGCTATCAGGCCTCGGTCTTCAACCGCGCCACCCAGGCGCAGCGTCAGCCGGGGTCGTCGTTCAAGCCCTTCGTCTATGCCGCCGCGCTGGATTCGGGCTTTACCCCGGCGACCATCGTGGTGGACGCGCCGATCGAGATCGAAACGCCGCAGGGCTTGTGGACGCCCAAGAACGCCTCGAACAAGTTCTACGGCCCGACGCCCCTGCGCACCGGGATCGAGCAGAGCCGGAACCTGATGACCATCCGCATCGCGCAGGAAATCGGGATGGAGACGGTGGCGGGCTATGCCGAGCGCTTCGGCGTCTATGACCGGCTGAACCCGCTTCTGGCCAACAGCCTTGGCGCGCAGGAAACCACCTTGTTCAAGATGGTCGCCGCCTATGCCATGTTCGCCAACGGCGGTGAGCGGGTGGAGCCGACGCTGGTCGACCGGGTGCAGGACCGCTTTGGCCGCACCGTCTATCGCCACGACAAGCGCACCTGCGAGGATTGCACCGCCGAGACCCTTCCGGGCGGGCGCGGGGTGACCATCGACACCAACCGCGAGCGGGTGATGGACGCCATCACCGCCTATCAGCTGACCTCGATGATGGAAGGCGTGATCCAGCGCGGCTCGGGCTCGGGCGTCAACCTGCCGGTGCCGGTGGCGGGCAAGACCGGCACCACGAATGACGCCAAGGACGTGTGGTTCATCGGCTATACCTCGAACATCGTGGCGGGCTGCTATCTGGGCTATGACCAGCCGCGCAGCCTTGGCCCCGGCGCCTTTGGCGGCACGTTGTGCGTGCCGATCTTCCAGGAATTCATGGAAGAGGCGGTCAAGACCTACGGCGGCACCAAGTTCAAGGTTCCCCCGGGCGGCTATTTCCAGAAGATCGACCGTTTCACCGGCGCCAAGCTGGGCCCCGAGGCCAGCGGGCCGAACGTGATCTCGGAATATTTCCGCGAGGGCGAAGAGGTGCTGTTCGGTCTGGACGCGCTGGTGGACGGCGGCTTTGCCATGGGGGAAAACCTGCCGCTCTTTGCCTATGGCGAAACCGACGGCGGGGAACAGGTGGATACCGTCACCACCTCGGACGGATCGGTCAAATCGGTGCCGAAGAAGGCCGATTTCGGCACGCTCAGTTCCGGCGGGCTTTACTAGACCCGCCGCCGCCCCGCCGCTGCCCCGGGGGCGCTTCGCCCCCCGGACCCCCCGAGGATATTTGCCGAGAGAGGATGGGGGGCGGGGGCCTTGCCCAAACCCGGGGGCCGCGTTATCACCCGCCAGCCCATCGCATAAGGACCGCCCATGCGCGCCGAGACGCAGAACCACGTTGACCAGATCGGGAAATCGCTGCGCCTTCTGGCCCAGCGGCTGGACTGGGAGACGGCGCCGCACCGGCTTGAGGAATTCGACGCGCTGATCGAGGCGCCCGACCTGTGGAACGATCCGGCCAAGGCGCAGAAGCTGATGAAGGAACGTCAGGCGCTGATCGACGCCATGGGCACCTACAAGCGGCTGTCGCAGGCGCTGAAGGACCATGTCGAGCTGATCGAACTGGGCGAGATGGAGGAAGACGCCGAGGTGGTGGCCGAGGCAGAGGCGGCGCTGGTCGCGCTGTCGGCGGAAGCCGCGCAGAAGGAACTTGAAGCTCTGCTGGACGGTGAGGCCGACGGCAACGACACCTTCCTTGAAATCAACGCCGGCGCCGGCGGCACCGAAAGCCAGGACTGGGCCGAGATGCTGGCGCGGATGTATGTCCGCTGGGCCGAGCGCAAGGGCTATCAGGTGGAAATGCTGTCCGAGACCCCGGGCGAAGAGGCGGGCATCAAGTCGGTCGCCTACAAGATCGCCGGGCACAATGCCTATGGCTGGCTGAAATCGGAATCGGGCGTGCATCGTCTGGTGCGCATCAGCCCCTTCGGATCGGGCGACAAGCGGCAGACCTCTTTCGCATCGGTCTGGGTCTATCCGGTGGTGGATGACAACATCGAGATTGAGGTTCTGGACAAGGACATCCGCATCGACACCTTCCGGTCCTCGGGCGCGGGCGGCCAGCACGTCAACAAGACCGACTCGGCGGTGCGGATCACCCACTTCCCCACCGGGATCGTGGTGACCTCGTCGCTGAAATCGCAGCACCAGAACCGCGACATCGCGATGAACGCGCTGAAGGCGCGGCTTTACCAGCAGGAACTGGACAAGCGCAACGCGGCCGTCAACCAGGCGCATGAGGCCAAGGGCGATGCCGGCTGGGGCAACCAGATCCGCTCATACGTCCTGCAGCCCTACCAGATGGTCAAGGACCTGCGCACCAACCACGAAACCAGCGACACCCAGGGCGTGCTGGACGGCGATCTGGATGCCTTCATGGCCGCGACGCTGGCGATGGATGTGGCGGGCAAGAGCCGGGCCGAGGCCAACGCCGAGGACTGAGCTTCGCCGCGCAAAGCCGCGCAGCAAATACATCTTTCGCAATGCCGTATCCCGCGCATAGGCTTTGGCCAGCAAGGGAGGACGGAATGGACGAACGCGCGGCCGACAGGCCGGAAATCCTGCATGCCGAATGGTCCGACATCTCGGGCGCCCTGCGCGCGGGCTGGCGCGACTTTCTGGCCGCCCCCCATTACGGGCTGTTCTTCGCCTGTTTCTATGTGCTGGGCGGCTGGCTGGTCGGCTGGGCGCTGACCGAGAAGGGGCAGCTGTGGTGGACACTGCCGGCCAGTGCCGGCTTTCCCATTCTGGGCCCCTTCATCGCCTGCGGGCTCTATGAGGTCTCACGCCGGCTTGAGGCCGGAATCCCGCTGAACCGGCATGAGGTGTTCGGGGTGATCTTCCGTCAGAAAGACCGCCAGATCCCCTCGATGGCGGCGGTGATCGTGATCTTCTTCCTGTTCTGGAACTTCCTTGCCCACATGATCTTTGCGCTGTTCCTGGGCAACGCCACCATGACCAATGTCAGTTCCTCGCTCGCCGTCTTTGCCACGCGCGAGGGGCTGACGATGCTGGCCATGGGAACGGCGGTGGGGGCGGCCTTTGCCGGGATGCTGTTCAGCCTGACGGTGGTCAGCCTGCCGATGCTTCTGGACCGGGAGGTGGATTTCGTCACGGCGATGCTGACCTCGTTCGGGGTGGTCAGGGAAAGCACGGTGGTCATGCTGGGCTGGGGCGCGCTGATCGGGACGGCACTGTTTCTGGCGATGCTGCCGGGGTTTCTGGGGCTGTTCGTGGTCCTGCCGGTGTTCGGGCACGCAAGCTGGCACCTCTACCGCCGGGTGATCGGGTGGTGAGGGGCTGGATGCTGGTATCAGCCGGTGTGCTGGCCGGCGGGCTGGCGGTGCATCTGGCCGGGCAGGGGCTGCGCGGGCTGGATCGGGCGGTCGCGGCCGGCGACCGTTGCGATGAACTGGCTCGTGAGGCTGACGGCCGGGCGGCGGCAGTGACGCTGCTGCGGGCCGGGCTGGCGGGCCTGAGCGAAGCCGAGGTGGCCGCGCGGATCGGGGCGGCCGGGCTGAACCATGAGCGCTATGCGCAGCCCGATCACGTCATCCTTGTCGCCGGGGCCGGCCCGGCTACAGCGGCGCTGCAGATCGTGCCGCGGCAGGGCCGGGTGGATACGGTTCTGCCCTTGCCGGGCACCGCGCCCTGTGCGGCAGCGGGCGGGCCGTAGGGTGCGTGCTTGCACGCACCACCGGGTTACCGCCCCCAAATGAAAAGGCGCCCCGGGGGGCGCCTGTCTCCTGTCGCAGCGGGCGTTCCGATCAGGGCTCTTCGCCGGTCACGGCGGGGGCGGTGCTGCGCTGGGGCGGCACGGCGGTGCGGCCGGTGGCCAGCGGGTCGTCCTGACGCTGGACCGAGCCTTCGAAATGCGCGCCACTTTCGATGGCGATGGTCTTGTGGATGATGTCGCCTTCGACCTTGGCGGTCGAGGTCAGGCGCACCTTCAGGCCACGCACCCGGCCGATGACGCGGCCGTTCACCACGATATCGTCGGCCACGATCTCACCCCGGATCGTCGCGGTTTCGCCGACGGTCAGCAGATGGGCGCGGATGTCACCCTCGACGGTGCCCTCCACCTGGATGTCGCCGGTGGTGCGCAGGTTGCCCACCACGGTCAGGTCGGCCGACAGCACCGAAGCGGCCACCTTGCCCTTGGGGGCGGGGGCGCTGAAATCCATCGACGGCTTGGCGGCAGGGGCCTCGGGCGTCTTGGGCTTGTCGGTTTCGCCCGGCTTTGCGGGGCCCGGTTCGTTGATGCGGCTTTTAGAAAACATTGCTGCCTGCCTTGATGAAGGTCATCGGATTGACGGCGGTTCCGCCGATGCGGACCTCGTAGTGAAGATGCGTGCCGGTCGAGCGGCCAGAATTGCCCATATCACCGATCCGGTCCCCGCGCGAGACCCTTTGGCCGACATCGACCCTGATCTGCGACATGTGGCCGTAGCGGGTCTCGATGCCGAAGGCGTGCTGGATCTTGACCAGCCGGCCATAACCGTTTTCCCAGCCGGCATAGGTGACCACACCGTCGGCGGTGGCATAGATCGGGCTGCCGTAATCGCCGGCCATGTCCTGCCCCTCATGCCGGCGGTAGCCGCGGCCCAAGGGGTCATTCCGCCCGCCGAAGCCCGAGGTATAGCGGACGGCCGTGCGCACAGGCATGCCGAAGGGGGCCTTGAAGGCCGCCAGACGATAAAGGTTCATCTCATCCAGCCCCTTGAGGATCGCATTGGCGCGGATTTCCTCGGGCGAGGGCGGCATGTTCGAGGTGGAAAGCGAAATCGGTGTCAGCGGCCCGCCCTGACCGGAATAGCCCTTGCGGGCGGCGGCGATAAGATCGTCGGGTTGCAGGCCGGCGGCGCGGAACATCTTTTCCAGCGGCTCGACCGACACGGTCAGCGCCTCTTCCAGCTGGGCGAAGATGACCTCGTTGCGCAGTTCCAGCGCCTTCTTCTCGGCGGCGATCTCATCGACCTTGACGGCGGCCTGCTTGGCGGCGCCTTCCATCAGGTCGCGTTCCTCGGCGGTGTCGCCCAGCTTGTCGGTCAGGAAGGCCACGGTGGCGGCGGCATCGCGGGCGCGACCGGCTTCGGTCACGGCACCACCGGACGAGGCCAGAACCTCTTGCGCGCGGTTGGCTTCGGCCCGGGCTTCGTCGCGTTCCTGAATGGTGCGGCGCAGGGTGGACTGGATCACGTCGATCCCGGTTTCCAGTTCGCGCCGGCGGTCTTCCGAGGCCAGAAGGCGCGACTGCATGTCGGCCACCTGTTCCAGCGCCAGATTGAAGCGTTCCTGCGCGCGGGCGGCCTCTTCGGCGCGGCGGTCGCGGTCGTCGGACAGATCGGACAGGCGGCGTTCATAAAGCGCCTGCTGCCGTTCGATCTGCGTGCGCGAGGTGCCGGCCGAGATCGAATCGAACATCAGGATCGCGGTGGCCAGCACCGTCCAGGCCAGAGCAAGCCCCCCCACCACAACGGCAATCGCCTGCGTCGCCGGGCGCAGCCGGATGAAGCGCGTCTCGGTATCGGATTTCAGGAACAGCCGCTGTTCGGGAAAATGCCGCTCAAGCGTCGCATTGATCCGATAGGCGATGCGGGTCAGCACGTCAGGCGGTTCCGGTCCAGTTGGTGAAGCCCCTCCCCAGGGGGTGGCAACTGATTAAGCCGCAGGTTTCAACCCTGCAACCGAATTGAGGAAACCGGCCGGAAACCCGCTTGGAACTGGGGTTTCATCGGCGGGATTTTGCCGATGCGCCGGGGTTTCACGGCGTGTTTGGCGCGTCATCCTCGGCCAGCGGCCAGTAGAAATCGGGCGGCAGGCCGGCTTCGGCGCGCTTTTCTTCGTTGAAGGGTGGCTTCAGCGCGCCGTGGAAATAGCGGCGGACAAGGGCGTGGAACACCTCTTTCGGGTCATCGCCCGCGCGCCCGCAGAGCCAGTTGAACCATTTGGAGCCATAGGCGACATGGCCCACCTCTTCGGCATAGATCACTTCCAGCGCGGCAAGGGCCTGCGCCTCTCCGGCCTTACGGAAGATCTCGATCATGCCCGGGGTCACGTCCAGCCCCCGCGCTTCAAGCACCATGGGCACCACGGCCAGACGGCCGGGCAGGTCATCCACCGTGTCTTCGGCGGCCCGCCACATGCCGGCATGGGCGGGCAGGGCGCCGTAATGGCTGCCCATCGCTTCAAGACAGTCGCAGATCAGGTTGAAATGATTGGCTTCCTCATCCGCGGCCTTCACCCAGTCGTCATAGAAGCCCATGGGCATTGGATGGTCGGTGAAGCGCGCGATGATGTCCCAGTGCAGATCGACCGCGTTCAGCTCGATATGGGCCAGCGCATGCAGCAGCGCGATGCGGCCCTGCGGGCTGCCGGGGCGGCGGCGGGGCACGTCGCGCGGCGGCAAGAGTTCGGGCCGCGCGGGCCGGGCGGGGCGCAGGGGCGGGGTGGCATGGCCCACGGCCAGCGCTTCCCCGGCCGCGCGGGCGGCGAACCACGCCGCCGCATGGGCACGCCCCAGCGCGGTCTTGGCGCGGCCGTCGGCGGTGGTCAGCACCTCGACCGCCATTTCTGCAAGCGTCTTCATCCGGCCCCCTCGGCTGTCGTTCCTCGCGACGCAATTTTCTTCGAAGAAAATTGCAAGTTCCTTCGAAGGAACTTGGTCTAGCCCCTGACCGCCGCCAGCACTTCTGCGGCATGGCCCTTGACCTTGTCCACCTTCCAGATGCGGGCGATGCGGCCTTCGGCGTCAATCAGGAAGGTCGTGCGCAGGACGCCGGTCACCATCTTGCCGAAGAACAGCTTCTCGCCATGGCTGCCCCAGTCTTCCATCACATGGCCGCCGTTGTCGGACAGGAGCGTGACCTTCAGCCCCTGCTTGGCCACGAAGCGGTCATGCGATTTCACCGGGTCTTTCGACAGGCCCAGAACGGTTGCGCCGGCGGCGGTGAATTCGGGCAGCAGGGCGTCGAACTCCAGCACCTCATTGGTGCAGGTGGGGGTGCCGTCCTTGCCATAGGTGAACAGCACCACCGGATGGCCGCGCAGCGAGGACAGGGTGACACTGCCGCCGCCGTCGCGGGGCAGGGTGAAATCGGGGGCGGTCTGGCCTTCGGCGATCATGGGCGGCTCCTTGCCTTGGGGGATATGCGTCTTGGCGATCTGGTTGCCTTCCGGCAAAAGTAAAGGCAAGCCCGGCAACGGATTGGAAGGCACCGGATGGACGGCACGGCAGCAGAGGCGGCGGGGCGCGATACGGGCGCGGGCACGGCCCCGCCCGAAGCCGCCGTGGCGCCGCCGCCGCCCCCGCCGAAACGGCGCAGGCGCCGGGGCCGGGCGCTGATCTGGCGGCTGATGCTGGTGCTGGTGGCCTTTGTCGTCGCGGTGGCGGCCTGGGGGCTGACCGGCAAGCCCATCGCGCTGCCGGTCTGGGCCGTGGCCGAGATCGAGGCGCGGATGAACACCGCCTTCGCCCCGGTGATGCCCGAGGGCGCGATTTCGGTCGGTGCCGTCGAGGTGGCGGTCGATGACGACTGGGTGCCGCGCATCCGGCTGGAAGACCTGCGGCTGCTGAAGCCCGACGGGGGGGCGCTGTTGTCCTTGCCGGAAATGCGGATGTCGCTGGACCCCGGGGCGCTGATGGCGGGGCGGCTGCAGCCGCGCCATCTGGTCCTGTCCGGCGCGCAGCTTTCGGTGCGGCGCGACCGCAGCGGGCGCTATGATTTCGCCTTCGGCACCGGCGCGGCGATGCCTGAAATTGCCAGTTTCGGCGCCCTGTTCGAATTGGCCGACCGCGTGCTGGCCCAGCCCGCCGCCGCCAGCCTGCGCACCATCGAGGCCGAGGCGCTGGGCCTGCGGCTGGCGGATGATCGCACGGGGCGCACCTGGGAACTGGGCGACGGCCGGCTGACGCTGGACAACCGCGACACCGTGCTGGCGGCGCAGATGGGGCTGACGCTTCTGGCCGGCGATGGTGGCGCGGCCCGGGCAGAGGTGACGGTGGTCTCCGAGAAGGCCGCCGATGCCGCGCGGGTGTCGGTGGCGATCGACGGTGTGACGGCGGCCGATCTGGCGGCCTTTGCGCCCCTGCTGGCGCCTCTGGGTCTGCTGGAGGCGCCGATTTCCGGGCGGCTGTCGGCGGGGCTTGATTCCGGGGGGGTGACGGCGCTGGAAGGCACGCTGTCCATCGGCGCCGGCGCGCTGCGCCCCACGCCCGCCGCCGCGCCGATTGCCTTTGACCATGCGACGCTTGCCCTGCGCTATGATCCGGCCGGCGGGCGGATGGTGCTGGACGATCTGCAACTGGACGGGCCGTCGCTGCGGCTGGCGGCTTCGGGGCAAAGCTATCTGCTCGATGCCGCGGGCCGGCGGATGACCGGCCCCCTGGGCGGTGCCTTGCCCGAAACTTTCCTGACGCAGTTCACCTTCCGCGAGGTGATGGTCGATCCGGCGGGGGTGTTCGAGGAACCGGCGCGCTTTTCCTCGGGCGCGCTGGATGTGCGCCTGCGGATGGAGCCGTTCAGCCTTGAGATCGGGCAGCTGTCGCTGGCCGAGGGCGACCGGCGGCTGACGGCGCGCGGCCGGATCGGCGCCGATGCGCAGGGCTGGAGCGCGGCCTTGGACCTGCGCCTGAACGAGATCGACCATGACCGGCTGATCGCGCTGTGGCCGGTGGCGCTGGTGCCGCGCACCCGCGACTGGGTTGCGGCCAATGTGCTGCACGGGCGGCTCTTTGACGTGGCGGCGGCCCTGCGCATCACCCCCGGCACCGAGCCACGCCTGCATCTGGGCTGGAGCTTCGAAGAGGCCGAGGTGCGCTTTGTGCCCAGCCTGCCGCCGGTGCTGTCGGGCTTCGGCTATGCCGCCATCGACGATCTGGTCTATACGGTCGTCCTGTCGCGCGGCCGGATCGCGCCGCCGATGGGCGGGTCAATCGACGTGTCGGGCTCGGTCTTTCGCGTGCCCGACATCACCCGCCGCCCGGCGCGGGCCGAGGTGAAGCTGACCACGACCTCCAGCCTGACCGCCGCGCTGTCGCTGCTGGACCAGCCGCCCTTCCAGTTCATGACCAAGGCCAACCGCCCCGTTGATCTGGGCGAGGGGCAGGCGCGGATTACCAGCGAATTGCGGCTGCCGCTGCAGAAGAAGATCGCGCTGGGCGATGTGGATTACCGGGTCGAAGGCACGGTGACGGGCTTTCGCTCGGACCGGCTGGTTGAAGGACGGGTGGTGACGGCGCCGGCGCTGACGGTGCGGGCCGATCCGCAGGGGATGAGCATTTCGGGCGCCGGCCATCTGGGCAAGCTGCCCTTCGACGCCACCTACACCCAGGGCTTTGCGCCCGAGGCGCGCGGCAAGGCCGAGATCGTCGGGCAGGTGGAACTTTCGGCCGAGGCCGCCGACGATCTGGGGCTGGGCCTGCCCGCCGGCATGGTTTCGGGCCGGGGGGCGGCGCAGGTGACGGTGCGGCTGGTCAGGGATCAGCCGGCGCGGCTGTCGCTGGTGTCCGACCTGAACCGCATCGGGCTGGCCATTCCCGAACTCGGCTGGTCCAAGCCCGCCGCCGGTACCGGCAGCCTGCGCGCCGAGGTGGAACTGGGCGCTGTGCCGAAGGTGGACCGGTTGGCGGTTGAGGCCGCCGGCCTGACCGCCGAAGGCAGCGTGACCATGCGGGTGGGCGGCGGGCTGGATGCCGCGCGGTTCTCGCGCGTGACCCTGAACGGCTGGCTGGACGGCCCGGTGGAAATCACCGGGCGGGGGGCGGGCAAGCCGGTGGGGCTGGCGATGACCGGCGGCACGGTGGACATCCGCCGTATGCCCGATGCCGGCGCCCGCAAGTCCAGTGGTCGGGGCGGCGGGCCGCTGCGGCTGTCGCTGGACCGGCTGGTGATTTCCTCGGGCGTGGCGCTGACCGGGTTCCGGGGCGAATTCACCTTGGCCGGCGGCATCAAGGGCGATTTCACCGCGCGCGTGAACGGCGGCAGCCCGGTGTCGGGCAATGTGGCGCCCGCGCCGCGCGGCACGGCGGTGCGCTTTCGCTCGGCCGACGCGGGGGCGACGCTGCGCGACGCGGGCCTGTTCCAGAGCGCCAGCGGCGGCGCGCTTTCGGTGCTGCTGGTGCCGCGCGACAGCAAGGGCAATTATGACGGGCAGGCGCGGATCACCGATACCCGGGTGCGCAACGCCAATGTGCTGGCCGAACTGCTGAACGCGATTTCGGTGGTGGGGCTGCTGGAACAGCTGGACGGCTCGGGCCTTGTCTTCAACGAGGTGCAGGGTGAATTCCTGCTGACGCCGCGGGCGGTGCAGATCACCCGCGGCTCGGCCGTGGGGGCCTCGCTGGGCGTGTCGATGGCGGGGGTCTATCAGACCGGGTCGGGGCGGCTGGACATGCAGGGGGTGATTTCCCCCATCTACATGGTCAACGGCATCGGCGCGCTGCTGACCCGGCGGGGTGAGGGGCTTTTCGGCTTCAACTATGCGCTGCGGGGCACCGCCGCCGATCCGCAGGTCGATGTGAACCCGCTGTCGATCCTGACGCCGGGGATGTTCCGCGAGATCTTCCGCAGCCCGCCGCCGGTTCTTGGGGAAAGCAAGGAATGAAACTGAGCGATTTCGATTTCGATCTGCCCGAGGGGCTGATCGCCACCCGCCCGGCGCGGCCGCGCACCGCTGCCCGGCTGCTGCTGGCCGAGGGCGACAGCATCCGCGACCTGCATGTGCGCGATCTGGTCGATGTCTTCCGCCCGGGCGACCGGCTGGTGCTGAACAACACCCGCGTCATTCCCGCCCGCCTTTTCGGCCACCGCCGCCGGGGCGAGGCCGAGGCGAAGGTGGAAATCACCCTGCTGGAACCCGCGGCCGAAGGCTGGCGCGCGCTGGCGAAACCCCTGCGCAAGCTGGCACCGGGGGAAACCGTGGTCTTTTCCGAAAGGCTTTCCGCCACCGTGTCGGCGAAGGGTGAGGCCGATCTGCGGCTGGTCTTCAACCTGACGGGCGAGGATTTCGATGCGGCGCTGGCCGAGGCGGGCGCCATGCCCCTGCCGCCCTATATCGCCGCGAAACGCCCGGCCGACGCGCAGGACCGCGAGGATTACCAGACCGTCTTTGCCCGCCATGCCGGCGCCGTCGCCGCGCCGACCGCCAGCCTGCATTTCGATGCGCCGCTTCTCGCCGCTCTGGCCGCGAAGGGGGTGACCTTCACCGAAGTCACCCTGCATGTCGGTGCCGGCACCTTCCTGCCGGTGAAGGTGGAAGACGTGACCACCCACCGCATGCATGCCGAATGGGGCGAGGTGACGCCCGAAGCCGCCGCCGCGATCGCCGCGACCAAAGCCGCCGGCGGCCGGGTGATTCCCGTGGGCACCACCGCCCTGCGCCTGATCGAGACGGCGGCACAGGGCGGCACCATCGCGCCCTGGCGGGGGCCGACCGACATCTTCATCTATCCCGGCTTCACCTTCCGGGTGACCGACGCGCTGATGACCAATTTCCACCTGCCGAAATCGACCCTGCTGATGCTGGTCTCGGCGCTGATGGGCAAGGCGCGGATGGACCGGATCTATGCCCATGCCATTGCCGAAGGCTACCGCTTCTTCAGCTATGGCGACGCCTCGCTGCTGATTCCCTGACCGGTCGCCCCTTGCCGGGGCGGGGGGCCGTCTGCCCCCCGTGCCCCCCGAGGATATTTGAAGACAGATGAAAGACGGCGGCGAATTCATCTGTCCCCAAATATCCCGGGGTCCGGGGCAGCGCCCCGGGGGTGCGGCGGGGCGGCGGCCTTGGCGATGGGGTGTCGCAATCGGTCTTTGATGCCGGGCGGCGCATGATAGGATGCGGCGGCAAAAGGGGAAATCCGCGATGATCAGGGTTCTTGGCCAGTCATGGCCGCTGCTTCTGGGGGTGATGCTGCTGATGGTCGGCAACGGCGTTCAGGGCTCGCTTCTGGGGATCAGGGGCGCGCATGAAGGCTTCACCACCTTCGAGCTGTCGGTGATCATGTCGGCCTATTTCCTGGGCTTCCTCGGCGGCTCGCGGCTGGCGCCCGAGATGATCCGGCGGGTGGGGCATGTGCGGGTGTTCGCCGCGCTTGGCTCGATGATCTCGGCGGTGCTGGTGCTGTATCCGCTGCTGCTGGAGGTCTGGGCCTGGTCGGTGATGCGGGTGGTGATCGGCTTCTGCTTTTCCGGCATCTATGTGACGGCCGAAAGCTGGCTGAACAACACCGCGTCGAACGAGACGCGGGGCCAGGCGCTTTCGGCCTATATGATCGTGCAGATGATCGGGATCATCGCCAGTCAGGGCCTGTTGTCGATGGGCGATCCCACGGGCTTCGGGCTGTTCATCATCCCTTCGGTGCTGGTGAGCCTGGCCTTCATGCCGCTGTTGCTGGCCGATACGCCGGCGCCGACCTTTGACGCGATCAAGGGGATGAGCTTCCGGCGGCTGTTCATCATCTCGCCCTTGGGCTGCGTCGGCATGCTGCTGACGGGGGGGATCTTTGCCGCGATGTTCGGCATGGCCTCGGTCTGGGGGGCGATGAGCGCGCTGACCATCGGACAGATCGCGGCCTATGGTGCGGCGCTCTATGTGGGGGGGCTGGTGCTGCAGTATCCGGTGGGCTGGCTGTCGGACCGGATGGACCGCCGGGCGGTCATCCTGTGGCTGGCGCTGGCCGGGGCGCTGGTGATGCTGCTGGCGGCGGCGGTGAAGCTGCCCTTCACGCTGGTGCTGGTGGTGGGGCTGCTGTTGGGGGGCATCATCAACCCGCTTTATTCGCTGCTGATCGCCACCACCAACGACTTCCTGACCAAGGAGCAGATGCCGGCGGCGTCATCGGGGCTGATCTTCCTGAACGGTTTCGGCGCGATCTTCGGGCCCTTGGTCGCGGGCTGGCTGATGGGGCGGATCGGGCCTTCGGGCTATTTCCTGTTCATCGGCCTGCTGTTCGCCGCTTTGGCCGGCTATGCCATGTGGCGTCTGTCGCGCCGCCGCACGCCCAAGGCGCAGGGCAGCTTTACCGGCCTGTCGCCCACCGCCTCGCCCCTGGCCGTGGGGGCGGTGCTGGAGAAGGACTGACGACGCCGGGTGACGCCGGCAATGGTTGCGGCCTGCGGCCGAACCTGCCACCTTGGCACGGGAAGGCGCAGGAGGAACAATGTCCGATCCGGTGGAGGTTCTGGATTTCTGGCTGGGCGAGGTGGGCCCCGAAGGCTGGTATGCCGGCGGCGCGGCGCTGGACGGCGAATGCCGTGACCGCTTCAGCGCCCTGTGGCAGGCCGCCCATGAGGACGGGCTGGAGCATTGGGCCGACGGCACGGTGGGCACGCTGGCCTATCTGATCGTCTGCGACCAGCTGGCGCGCAACATGCACCGCGACACCGCGCTGGCCTTTGCCACCGATGCCCGGGCGCGGGCGGCGGCCCGGCGGGCCGTCGCGGCCGGCTGGGACATGGGCGCGCCCGAGCCCGAACGGCAGTTCTTCTACATGCCCTTCGAACATTCCGAGGATATGGCCGATCAGGAGCTTGCGGTGCGGCTGCTGACCGAGCGCGTCCCTTCGATGCCCGAGATGGCGCTGCATGCCCGCGCGCACCGTGCGGTGATCGCGCGGTTCGGCCGCTTCCCCACCCGCAACGCCGCGCTGGGCCGCGACACCACGCCGGAAGAAGCGGCCTGGCTGGCCGCAGGCGGCTACATGGCCGAGGTCGCAGCACAGCGCGCCAGCCATGCAGGGGGCGCATAGGGGCAGGGCGACAGCTTTGTTGCTGGATTGAATGATATAGTTTAATGGCAAACTACTTTTCGAGGGAGGAGCGAGAATGGCGAGCCAAGGCTTTGATGTGGTGGTGGTGGGCGCAGGCCCGGGCGGCTATGTGGCAGCGATCCGCGCCGCGCAACTGGGCCAGAAGGTCGCCATCGTCGAGCGCGAGCATCTGGGCGGCATCTGCCTGAACTGGGGCTGCATCCCGACAAAGGCGCTTCTGCGCTCGGCCGAGGTGTTCCACCTGATGCACCGCGCCAAGGAATTCGGCCTGAAGGTCGAAGGCGTATCCTATGATCTGGATGCGGTGGTGGCGCGGTCGCGCGGGGTGGCCAAGCAGCTTTCGGGCGGCATCGGCCATCTGATGAAGAAGAACAAGGTCACCGTCTTCATGGGCGCCGCAACCCTGCCGAAGCCGGGCGTGGTCAGCGTGAAGACCGACAAGGGGACCGAGGAACTGACCGCCAAGGCGATCATCCTGGCCACCGGCGCGCGGGCCCGCGAACTGCCGGGGCTGGAGGCCGACGGCGATCTGGTCTGGACCTACAAGCACGCCCTGCAGCCCAAGCGGATGCCGAAGAAACTGCTGGTCATCGGCTCGGGCGCGATCGGCATCGAATTCGCCAGCTTCTTCAATACGCTGGGCGCCGATGTGACGGTGTGTGAGGTGATGGACCGCGTTCTGCCGGTGGAAGACGCCGAAATCAGCGCCTTCGCCAAGAAGGCCTTCGTCAAGCAGGGCATGAAGATCCTTGAAAAGACCACGGTGAAGAAGCTGGACCGCACCCCGGGCAAGGGCGTGGTGGCGCATCTGGAATCGGCCGGCAAGACCGAGACGGCCGAGTTCGATACCGTGATCTCGGCGGTGGGGATTGTCGGCAATGTCGAGAATCTGGGGCTTGAGGCGCTGGGCGTGAAGATCGACCGGACCCATGTGGTCACGGATGAATTCTGCCGCACCGGGGTTCCGGGCCTTTACGCCATCGGCGATATCGCCGGCGCCCCCTGGCTGGCGCACAAGGCCAGCCATGAAGGCGTGATGGTGGCCGAACTGATCGCCGGCGGCCATCCGCATCCGATCAAGCCGAACTCGATCGCCGGCTGCACCTATTGCCATCCGCAGGTGGCATCGGTCGGGCTGACCGAGGCAAAGGCGAAAGAGGCGGGGCATGAGGTGAAGGTGGGCCGCTTCCCCTTCATCGGCAACGGCAAGGCGATTGCGCTGGGCGAAAGCGAGGGGATGATCAAGACCGTCTTCGACGCCAAGACCGGCGAGCTCTTGGGCGCCCATATGGTCGGCGCCGAAGTGACCGAGCTGATCCAGGGCTATGTCGTCGGCCGCAGCCTTGAGACCACCGAGGAAGACCTGATGAACACCGTCTTCCCGCATCCGACCCTGTCGGAAATGATGCACGAGGCGGTGCTGGACGCCTACGGGCGGGCGCTGCACATCTGATCCGGCCGGATTTTCCGCTTGCCAAGGACGGAAGAGGGGGGCTTTCTGCCCCCCTCTGCGCCTGTGGCGCATTCACCCCCCGAGGATATTTTCCGAGAGAGGATGGCCATGCGGGCAGTTCTGACAATCTTCGTCGTCTGGGCCGCGGGTCTGGGGGCGGCGGCGCAGTTCGGCAAGATCTCGGTCGCCTATGAGGCGCTGGGCGCGGCCTATGGCGGGCAGGGCGGTGTGGCCATCGGGCTGATGGTGTCGGTCGTGGGCATCGTCGGGCTGATCTTCGGCACCACGGCGGGGCTTCTGGTGGCGCGGGTGGGGGCGCGGCGGGCGATTCTGGCGGCGCTGGTGCTGGGCGCGGCGGTGTCGCTGGTGCAATCGGTCTTTCCGCCCTTCGCGCTGATGATGGCCAGCCGGGTGCTGGAGGGCGTGTCGCATCTGGCCATCGTCGTCGTCGGGCCGGTGGCGATTGCGGCGGCGGCACCGCCGGCGCGGCAGGGGGCGGCGATGACGCTGTGGTCAAGCTTCTTCGGGCTGACCTATGCGGTGCTGTTCTGGCTGGGGCCGGGGCTGATCGAGGCCGGGGGGCCGGGGCTGCTGTTCCGGCTGCATGCGGGCTGGATGCTGGTCTGTGCCGCCGTGCTGTGGGCGCTGATGCCGCGCGATGTGGCGCTGGCGGCGGGTGACCGGAAGGGCGGCATTCTGGCCGGGCATCTGGCGATCTATGCCTCGCCCTTCGTGGCGGGGCCGGCGACGGGGTTCGTGTTCTACACCATCACCTATGTCGCGGTGCTGACGCTGCTGCCGGGGCTGGCGCATGACGGCTGGGGCGGGTTCATCGGCGTGGCGATGCCGCTGGTGTCGATCGGGGTGTCGCTGACGCTGGGGGTCTGGCTTCTGGGGCGGATGCCGGCCTGGCGGCTGGTGCAGGCGGGCTTTGCCGTGGCAGTGGTCGCGGCGGCGGGGCTGTGGCTGGTCTGGGGCCATGGCGCGGCCGAGGCGGCGCTGGCGCTGGCCATGGGGGCGGCGCTGGGGGTGGTGCAGGGGGCAAGCTTTGCCTCGATCCCGCAGCTGAACCCGGTGCCGGGCGACCGGGCGCGCGCGGCCGGCGCCATCGCGCAGCTGGGCAATCTGGGCACCACCACGGGCACGCCGCTGTTGGCCTGGGCAGTGACGCAGGCGGGGGGTGTGGCGGTGGCGCCGTTTGTGCTGGGCTTTTCGCTGCTGGGAATGGCCGTTCTGGCCCTGCAGGCGCGGCGCCGCCGCGCGGTCAGCGCGTAACCGGTCCGCCGGCGGCGCACCAGTCGCCGAAGCCGCCGATGTTGTGCGCCTCATATCCCAGCCGCTGCAGCACCTGCACCGCCATGCCCGACCGCCCGCCCGAGGCGCAGAACACCGCCACCGGCCGCGCCGGATCAAGCCGGGGGTCGTGGCCGGGGCCTTTCGGATCGGCCTTCAGCGGCAGCAGCGCCAGCGGGATATGCAGCCCGCCAAGGGCCGTTCCGCCGGCAAGCTCGGACGCCTCACGGCAGTCGATCACCGTCATCTCGCCGGCGGCGCATTTCGCGATGGCATCGGCAGAGGTCAGTCGGGTCTTGGCGGCACCGCCGCCGAACAGGTTGAACATGGTCGGGTCTCCGGGGTTTGGCTGATAAATATTCATGAAGATGAATTTGTAAAGCCCCCTTTGCCCTATTTCTGCGCGCACCCGGCGCCGTTCACGTTGCGTTCACATTTTCTGGTTGGAGACTCGGTAAATTCACCCTAAATCTGGCGTCCAGCCGGGGGTGATCATGGCCGAGCAGAAGTTCATCGAGGTGCGCGGCGCGCGCGAGCATAACCTCAAGGGCGTGGATGTGGACATTCCGCGCGACCAGTTGACGGTGATCACCGGGCTTTCTGGCTCGGGCAAATCCTCGCTGGCCTTCGACACGATCTATGCCGAGGGGCAGCGCCGCTATGTCGAATCGCTGTCGGCCTATGCGCGGCAGTTCCTGGACATGGCGGGCAAGCCCGATGTGGACCATATCAGCGGCCTGTCGCCGGCGATTTCCATCGAGCAGAAGACGACCTCGAAGAACCCGCGCTCGACCGTCGGCACGGTGACCGAGATTTACGACTACCTGCGCCTGCTGTTCGCGCGCGTCGGCACGCCCTATTCACCCGCCACCGGCCTGCCCATCACCGCGATGCAGGTGCAGGACATGGTGGATGCGGTGATGGCCCTGCCCGAAGGCACGCGGGCCTATCTGCTGGCGCCCATCGTGCGCGACCGCAAGGGCGAATATGCCCGCGAATTCCTGGACTTGCGCAAGCAGGGCTTCCAGCGCGTCAAGGTCAACGGCGCCTTCCACGATCTGGAAGAGCCGCCGGTACTGGACAAGAAGTTCCGCCACAACATCGACGTGGTGGTGGACCGGATCGTGGTGCGCGAGGGGATCGAGACGCGGCTGGCCGACAGCTTCCGCACCGCGCTGAACCTGGCTTCGGGGATTGCCGTGCTGGAAACCGCGCCGGCCGACGGCGAGGGCGAGCGGATCACCTATTCCGAGAATTTCGCCTGCCCGGTGTCGGGTTTCACCATTCCCGAGATCGAGCCGCGTCTGTTCAGCTTCAACGCGCCGATGGGGGCCTGCCCGGCCTGCGACGGGCTGGGGGTAGAGCTGTTCTTCGACGAACGCCTTGTGGTGCCCGATCAGGGGCTGACGCTGTTGCAGGGCGCGCTCGCGCCCTGGGCCAAGTCGAAATCGCCCTATTTCACCCAGACCATCGAGGCGCTGTCGAAGCATTTCGGCTTTGACAAGAAGGCCAAGTGGAAAGACCTGCCGGAGCAGGTGAAAAGCCTGTTCCTTTATGGGTCAAAGGGCGAGGAGATCGAGTTCCGCTATGATGAGGGCGGGCGGATCTATCAGGTTTCCCGGGTCTTCGAAGGCGTCATCCCCAACATGGAACGCCGCTACCGCGAGACCGACAGCCAGTGGTCGCGTGAGGATATGGAGCGGTTCCAGAACAACCGCCCCTGCGGCACCTGCGGCGGCTACCGCCTGAAACCCGAGGCGCTGGCGGTCAAGATCGCCGGGCTGCATGTGGGTCAGGTCGTGGAAATGTCGATCCGCGAGGCGCATGACTGGGTGGCGACGGTGCCGGCCAGCCTGACGGCGCAGAAGAACGAAATCGCCCGCGCGATCCTGAAGGAAATCCGCGAAAGGCTTGGATTCCTTGTGAATGTCGGCCTTGACTACCTGACGATGAGCCGCGCCGCCGGCACGCTTTCGGGCGGGGAATCGCAGCGCATCCGGCTGGCCAGCCAGATCGGCTCGGGTCTGACGGGGGTGCTTTATGTGCTGGACGAACCCTCGATCGGGCTGCATCAGCGCGACAATGACCGGCTGCTGACCACGCTGAAGAACCTGCGCGATCAGGGCAATACGGTGCTGGTCGTCGAACATGACGAAGATGCGATCCGCACCGCCGATTATGTGCTGGATATCGGGCCGGGCGCCGGGGTGCATGGCGGGCAGGTGGTTTCGCGCGGGACACCGGCCGAGATTGCCGCCGATCCGGCCAGCGTGACCGGGCAGTATCTGGCCGGCACGCGCGAGATTTCGGTGCCGAAGACCCGGCGCAAGGGCAGCGGCAAGAAGCTGACCGTCGTCGGCGCCACCGGCAACAACCTGAAGAACGTCACGGCCGAGTTTCCCTTGGGCAAGTTCGTCTGCGTCACGGGGGTTTCGGGCGGCGGCAAGTCCACGCTGACCATCGAGACGCTGTTCAAGACCGCCGCGATGCGGCTGAACGGCGCCCATGAAACGCCGGCGCCCTGCGAGACGATCAAGGGGTTTGAGCATCTGGACAAGGTGATCGACATCGACCAGCGGCCTATCGGCCGCACCCCCCGTTCGAACCCCGCCACCTATACCGGCGCCTTCACGCCGATCCGCGACTGGTTCGCCGGCCTGCCCGAGGCCAAGGCGCGCGGCTATCAGGCCGGGCGTTTCAGCTTCAACGTCAAGGGCGGGCGGTGTGAGGCCTGTCAGGGCGACGGCGTCATCAAGATCGAGATGCACTTCCTGCCCGATGTCTATGTGACCTGCGAAACCTGCAAAGGCCACCGCTACAACCGTGAGACTTTGGAAATCCGCTTCAAGAACAAAAGCATCGCCGATGTTCTTGACATGACATGCGAAGATGCGCGCGAATTCTTCCAGGCCGTTCCCGCGATCCGCGAGAAGATGGATGCCTTGTGCGAGGTCGGCCTTGGCTACATCAAGGTGGGTCAGCAGGCCACCACGCTGTCGGGCGGTGAGGCGCAGCGGGTGAAGCTGTCAAAGGAACTGTCGCGCCGGGCGACGGGCCGCACGCTGTACATCCTTGATGAGCCCACCACGGGCCTGCATTTCGAGGATGTGCGCAAGCTGCTGGAAGTGCTGCATTCGCTGGTGGATCAGGGCAACACCGTGGTGGTGATCGAGCACAACCTCGATGTCATCAAGACCGCCGACTGGATCATCGACATCGGCCCCGAAGGCGGCGACGGTGGCGGGCAGATCGTGGCCACCGGCACGCCCGAGGATGTGGCCAAGGTAGCGGCCAGCCACACCGGCCGCTACCTGAAAGACATGCTCAAGCCGCGCCGGGTGGCGGCCGAGTAACTACCACAGGTGATGAACATGGGGCGCGATGCGGCGGCGGTAGATGTCGCGCGCGGCCTCCATCACCGCGGGCGGCAGCGGCGCCAGCGCGTCGGCGGCGGCATTGGCGCGGGCCTGTGCGGGGTTGCGCGCGCCGGGGATGACCACGGTCACCGCGCTTTCCATCAGGATCCAGCGCAGGGCGAAAGCCGCCATCGGCACGCCTTCGGGTACCAGCGGGCGCAGCTCTTCCACCGCCTCAAGCGCCACGTCGAAGGGCACGCCCGAGAAGGTTTCGCCCTTGTCGAAGGCCGCGCCGTCGCGGTTGAAGCTGCGGTGGTCGTCGTCGGCAAAGTGGCTGGCGGCGCTCATCTTGCCGGTCAGCAGGCCTGAGGCCAGCGGCACCCGGGCGATGACGGCAACGCCTGCCGCCTGCGCCTCGGGGAAGAACACCTCGGCCGGGCGGGGGCGGAAGAGGTTGTAGATGATCTGGACCGAGATCACGCCGGGCTGGCGCAGGGCCGCCCGCGCCTCGTCCACCGTCTCGACCGAAACGCCCCAATGCGCCACCTTGCCGGTCTGGCGGATCGCCTCCATCGCGGCGAAAACCTCGGGGTCGGAGAAGACCGAGGTCGGCGGGCAGTGCAGCTGCACAAGGTCCAGCCGGTCGGTGCCAAGGTTGGTCAGCGAACGGTCGATGAAGGCGGTCAGGTTGGCGGCGGTATAGCCTTCGGCGACATGGGGGTTCAGCCGCCGGCCCGCCTTGGTGGCGACAAAGGGCCGGGGGCCGCCGCGTTCGGCCAGAACATCGCGGATGATGCGTTCCGACCGGCCGTCGCCATAGACATCGGCGGTATCGACAAAGCTGATGCCGGCATCAAGGGCGGCGTGAAGCGTGGCCCTGGCGTCGGCCTCGGTCACCTCGCCCCAGGTGCCGCCGATGGCCCAGGCACCAAAGCCGATGCGGGTCACGGTCTGGCCGGTGCGGCCGAAGGGGTTGGTCTGCATCGAAGTGCTCCTGTTCGTGCGGCGGGCTTGCGGGGCGGCGGCCGGGGGCCAGCCCCCCCGTCCATCGGTTTCTTGAACCGATGGCGAAACCGACGGACGACCCCCGGGATATTTGGAGACAGATGAATGGCAGGTCAATCAGGTGTTGCCTGCGACGTCGCGCCAGGGGGCGGGGGCTTTTCGTGCCGGGGCGGATCGGCTAGGGCTGGGGCATGGCGCTTTTGTCCGCAACCGATCTGTGCGTGGCCCGCGCGGGCCTGCCCGTGCTGGAGGGCGTGAGCCTGTCGCTGGCCGCGGGCGAGGCGCTGGTGCTGCGGGGGCCGAACGGCATCGGCAAGACCACGCTTCTGCGCTGCATCGCTGGGCTGCAGCCGCCGGTGGCGGGTGTGGTCGATGCGGTGCCCGATGCGGTCGCCTATGCCGCCCATGCCGACGGGGTAAAGGCCACGCTGAGCGTGGCGGAGAATCTGGAGTTCTGGGCGGCGGCCTTTGGCACGAAGGGCATCGGTGCCGCGCTGGATCGCATGGCGCTGCGCGATCTGGCGGGGCGGCGGGCGGCGAACCTGTCGGCCGGGCAGAAGCGGCGGCTGGGGCTGGCGCGGATGCTGGTCACCGGGCGGCCGGTCTGGGTGATGGATGAGCCGACGGTGTCGCTGGACGCGGCCTCGGTCGCGCTGTTTGCTGCCGCCGTCGCCGGACATCTGGCCGAGGGCGGGGCCGCGCTGATCGCCACCCACATCGAGCTGGGGATCGACGCGCGGGTCATGGACCTGACGCCGTTCCGCGCCCGCGCGCCGCAGGCCGGCGGGCGGACCGGCGCCTTTGACGAGGCTTTCACATGATCGCGCTTCTTGTGCGGGATATCCGGCTGGCGGTGCGGGCGGGCGGCGGCTTTGGCCTGGGGCTGGCCTTCTTCCTGCTGGTGGCGGTGATCGTGCCTTTGGGCGTGGGGCCGGAACCGGCGGTGCTGGCCCGCATCGCGCCGGGCATCCTGTGGGTGGGGGCGCTGCTTTCGTGCCTTCTGTCGCTGGACCGCATCTTCGCGCTGGATTTCGAGGACGGCTCGCTGGACCTTCTGGCCACTGCACCCCTGCCGCTGGAGGCGATTGCGGCGGCGAAGGCGCTGGCGCACTGGCTGGTGACGGGGCTGCCGCTGGTGGCGGTGTCGCCGGTGCTGGCGGTGCTGCTGAACCTGCCGGCCGGGGGCTATCTGTGGCTGGTGATCTCGCTGGCGTTGGGAACGCCGGCCCTGTCGGTGATCGGCGCCTTCGGGGCGGCGCTGACGGTGGGGCTGAAGCGCGGCGGGCTGCTGATGAGCCTTCTGGTGCTGCCGCTTTATGTGCCGACGCTGATCTTCGGTGCCGAAGTCGTGAAGCGGGGCGCGGCGGGGCTTGCCGTGGGCACGCCCTTGGCGCTACTTGCCGGGATCACCGCCGGGTCGCTGGCGCTGCTGCCTTTCGCGGCGGCTGCGGCAATCCGCGTCAACCTTCGCTAGCCGGGCTGTGCTAGGAACGGGCAGGATTTGGGACAAGCCATGTCGATCTGGGAATATGCCAACCCCAAGCGCTTCATGCAGACCTCGGGCCTGTTGCTGCCCTGGGTCACCGGGCTGACGCTGGCCTGTCTGGTGGCGGGCCTCATCTGGGGCTTTTTCCTGACGCCCGATGCCGACAAGTTCGGTTCGACCGTCAAGATCATCTACCTGCATGTGCCGGCCGCGATGATGGCGATTTCGGCCTGGGCGATGATGGTCGTCACCTCGATCATCTGGCTGGTGCGGCGGCACCATGTCAGTGCGCTGTCGGCCAAGGCGGCGGCACCGATCGGGCTGACCTTTACGCTGATCGGCCTTGTGACCGGCGCGATCTGGGGGCAGCCGATGTGGGGCACCTGGTGGGCCTGGGACCCGCGGCTGACATCGTTCCTGATCCTGGCGCTGTTCTATCTGGGTTATATCGCGCTGTGGTCGGCGGTGGAAAACCCCGATACCGCCGCCGATCTGACCAGCGTTCTGGCGATTGTCGGCTCGGTCTTTGCGTTCCTGTCGCGCTATGCGGTGCTGTTCTGGAATCAGGGGCTGCATCAGGGCGCGACCTTGTCTTTGGACAAGGAAGAGAACATCTCGGATGTCTATTGGCTGCCGCTGCTGTTGTGCATTGCCGGGTTCGTGCTGCTGTTCGTGGCGTTGGTGCTGTTGCGGACGCGGACCGAGATCCGGGCGCGGCGGCTGTCGGCCCTTCTGGCGCGGGAGAGACTGGCATGATTCCCGATCTTGGCAAATATGCCGGCGTGGTGATGTGGTCCTATATCGCCACCATCGCGCTGATCGCGGCGCTAGTTGTGCTGTCGCTGTGGCAGGGCGCCAAGGTGAAGCGCCAGTTGCGCGAGGTCGAGGAACGGCAGGGGCGCGACCATGGGTAAGTGGCTGATGGCGCTGCCGCCGGTGCTGTTTCTGGCGCTGGCCGGCACCTTCTGGTGGGGCATGCAGCGTGAAAACGCGGGCGAGGTGCCTTCAGTCTTCATCGGCCGCGCGGCGCCGGCGGTGGGTGAGGCGGCGCTGTCCGGCGTTCCGGGCGTGACCGACCTGACCGAGGGCCGCGTGACCGTGGTGAACTTCTGGGCCAGCTGGTGCCCGCCCTGCCGCGCCGAACATCCGACGCTGAAGGCGCTGTCGGCCGAGGGCATCCGGGTGATCGGCGTCAACATGCTGGACCGTGAGGCCGATGCGCTGGCCTTTCTGGGCGAAGAGGGCAATCCCTTTGCCGGCGTGGTCTTTGACCCGCGCGGGCGCACCCGGATGGACTGGGGGGTGACCGCGCCGCCCGAAACCTTCATCCTGCGGCCCGACGGCACGGTGGCCTTCCGCTTCATCGGACCCATGGTGGGCGACGACTATACACAGCGTTTCCGGCCCGAGCTGGACAAGGTGCTGGCGGCGGACTGACCGCCCCTTCAGATCAAGGTGATCGCCCAGGCGAAGGCGGCCAGAAAGGCCAGTGCGGCGGCATCGGCCCATAACGGGCTGCTGCGCTGCGTTGCGGTGTCCTTGGGTTTCATCTTGTTCCCTTTCCGTTCATCCCGCCAGACTGCGCCATCAGGATGAAGCAAAGGTTAAGGCGGAAGAGAGGGGGGGCAGCGGTCTTCTTCCTGCTTGCGCCATGCGCTTTCGGGGCGTTTTGCGGCGGGCCGGCACCTGAAGCCGGCCCGCCGCGCGCGTGCAGGAAGGGGTGGATATTCGCAGAATCGACCTGCCTCACCCAATCTGACCGAGGCCATCGCCGAGGTCACAGGGCAACGGTGCCCCTTGCCCCGCCGGTGGCCCCAAAGGCCGCCGGCCAGCGCCCGCCCCGCCCATGGCGGGCGCTTCACGCCCGCCGGGGCAGGCGCCGGCCTGTGGCATGAGGGCTGAACCGGGCAAGCTGCGCCGCCGCGCGTCGGGCGGGGAAAGGCAGTGCCTTTCCTTTTCCGCCCGGGCCAGAAGGCATCCAGAAGGCGCAGGCTGCGCGCTCACGGCAGGAACGCCCATAAGCCAAAGGAAAGGCCCGGAGGTTCCCCCCCGGGCCTTTCCTTTCTGCCTGTCGTGCCCTCAGCCCTTGGCGAGGTTGCGCAGGACGTAGTGCAGCACGCCGCCGTTTTCGACATATTCGATCTCGATGGCGGTATCGATGCGGCACTTGATCTGGATGGTCTTGGTCGTTCCGTCGCCGTAGGTGATGTGGCAGGGCACCATGCTGAGCGGCTTCAGGTCGCCCTCCAGCCCTTCGATGGTCACCACCTCATCGCCCTTCAGGCCCAGGGTCTTGCGGTTTTCGCCCGGGCTGAATTCGAACGGGATGACGCCCATGCCGACCAGGTTCGAGCGGTGGATACGCTCGAACGACTCGGCGATGACCGCCTTGACGCCCAGAAGTGCCGTGCCCTTGGCCGCCCAGTCGCGCGAGGAACCGGCGCCGTATTCGATGCCGCCGAAGATCACCAGCGGCGTGCCCTGTTCCTGATAGGCCATCGAGGCGTCGAAGATCGAGGTCTGCACCCCGTCCGGACCCTTGGAATAGCCGCCTTCGACACCGTCCAGCATCTCGTTCTTGATGCGGATGTTGGCGAAGGTGCCGCGCATCATCACCTCATGGTTGCCGCGGCGGGCGCCATAGCTGTTGAACTCGCTGACCGGAACCTGACGTTCCACCAGATACTTGCCGGCCGGCGTCGTCGGCTTGAACGAACCGGCGGGGCTGATGTGGTCGGTGGTGATCATGTCGCCCAGAAGCGCCAGCACCCGCGCGCCGGTGATGTTCGAGATCGTCCCCGGCGTCCTGGCCATGCCGCGGAAATAGGGCGGGTTCTGGATATAGGTCGAGGTCGGCGGCCAGTCGTAGGTTTCGCGCTCGGTCACCTCGACCGCCTGCCACTTCTCATCGCCCTTGAAGACATCGGCGTATTTGGTCTGGAACATCTCACGCGTGACCACGGTGTCCACCATGTCGGCGACTTCCTTGGTGGTGGGCCAGATGTCCTTCAGGAACACGTCCTTGCCGTCCGGCGTCTGGCCGATCGGATCGCGGGTCAGGTTGATGTTCATGTCGCCGGCGATGGCATAGGCGACAACCAGCGGCGGCGAGGCCAGGAAGTTGGCGCGGACATCGGGCGAAATCCGGCCTTCGAAGTTGCGGTTGCCCGACAGGACGGCGGCGGCGACCAGATCGTTGTCGTTGATCGCCTTGGAAATCGCCGGATCGCCCAGCGGACCCGAGTTGCCGATGCAGGTGGTGCAGCCATAGCCCACCAGGTTGAAGCCGATGGCATCCAGATCTTCCTGCAGGCCCGAGGCGGCAAGGTATTCGCCCACCACCTGCGACCCGGGGGCCAGCGAGGTCTTGACCCAGGGCTTGCGGGTCAGACCCAGCGCGCGGGCCTTGCGGGCCACCAGACCGGCGCCCATCATCACATAGGGGTTCGAGGTGTTGGTGCACGAAGTGATCGCGGCAATCACCACCGAGCCGTCGGTGATGGTGTAATCCTTGCCATCGACGGCGACGACCTTGCGCACGTCTTTCGCCGGAGCCGTCACCGCGCCGCCCTCGGCGCCCATCGCGTTCGCGTCGGCCGAGATGTCGATGCCGCGGTAATCGGCCACGACCTTGTAGAAGGTGCGGGCCGAGTCGGTCAGCGGCAGGTAATCCTGCGGGCGCTTCGGACCCGAGATCGCCGGAACGATGCTGCCCATGTCCAGATGCAGGGTCGAGGTGTAGATCGGGTCATAGCCCGCATCGCGCCACATGCCGTTGGCCTTGGCATAGGCTTCGACCAGCGCGATCCGCGATTCCTCGCGCCCCGTGTTGCGCAGGTAGCGCAGGGTCTCGTTGTCGATCGGGAAGAAGCCGCAGGTCGCACCGTATTCCGGCGCCATGTTGGCGATGGTCGCGCGGTCGGCCAGCGGCAGGTAGTCCAGCCCCTCGCCATAGAACTCCACGAACTTGTTCACCACGCCATGCTTGCGCAGCATCTGCACGACCTTCAGCACAAGGTCGGTCGCCGTGGTGCCTTCGACCATGCGGCCGGTCAGCTTGAAGCCCACGACTTCAGGGATCAGCATGGAAACCGGTTGGCCCAGCATCGCGGCCTCGGCCTCGATCCCGCCCACGCCCCAGCCCAGAACGGCCAGGCCGTTGACCATGGTGGTGTGGCTGTCGGTGCCGACGAGGGTGTCGGGGTAGGCCACAAGGTTGCCGTCCTGATCGGTGTCGGTCCAGACGGTCTGGGCCAGATATTCCAGGTTCACCTGGTGGCAGATGCCGGTGCCGGGGGGCACGACGCGGAAGTTGTTGAACGCCTTCTGACCCCATTTCAGGAAGACGTAACGCTCCATGTTCCGCTCGTACTCGCGGTCCACGTTGGCCTGGAAGGCGCGGGGGGTGCCGAATTCGTCGATCATGACCGAGTGGTCGATCACAAGGTCAACCGGGTTCAGCGGGTTGATCTTCTGCGCGTCGCCGCCCAGTCCCAGAATGCCGTCGCGCATCGCGGCAAGGTCCACCACCGCCGGAACGCCGGTGAAGTCCTGCATCAGCACGCGGGCGGGGCGGTAGGCGATTTCACGGGGGTTCTTGCCGCCCATCTTGCCCCAGTCGGAGAAGGCCTTGATGTCATCGACCGAGACGGTCTTGCCGTCTTCGAACCGCAGCATGTTTTCCAGCACCACCTTCAGCGCCGCCGGAAGCTTTGCGAACTCGCCCAGGCCGGCCGCTTCGGCGGCGGGGATCGAGTAATAGGAAACCGTCTGCCCGCCGGCGCTCAGGCTCTGGCGGGTCTTCTGGCTGTCGTGTCCTACGGTGACGGTCATGCGGGCCTCCTCATGGCTGGCGTCCTTGCGGGGTTGATGCCCAGAAGGGCGGTCCGACGCAAGGGAATCATCTGGGCTTGGCGAGATTGTATGCAATTGTATGCCGAATTGCCAGCGCCTTTTCTGCAACTGCGCAGGGATCAGGCACTCGCAAAACCTTGATTGGCACCCGGTTGGCGGCTTTTGTAGACAGGGGGAACCAGTCGGGGAACGGAACCACGCGATGATGCGACAGATTGTCAGTGCCGCAGGCGGCCTTTGGCTTGGCCTTGCCGGTGCCGCGCTGGCCCAGAGCGGGCCGGCGCCTGACATGGGCGCCGCGGCAGTGGCCCCCCCGGGCCGCGCGGTGGCCGAGGCGCCGCCGGTGCCCGGCGCCAAACCCTCCCGCGACAGCGACACCGCGCCGATGCCCGCGACCGCATCCGAGCAGGGGGTGGTGGTTGAACTTTACACCTCGCAGGGCTGTTCTTCCTGTCCGCCGGCCGATGCGCTGATGGAGGAACTGGTGACCCAGCCCGGCGTCATCGCCCTGGCGCTGCATGTCGACTACTGGGACTACATCGGCTGGAAGGACACTTTCGCCAATCCCCGCTTCACCGACCGGCAAAAGGCCTATGCCCGCGCCGAAGGCTCTCGCATGATCTACACGCCGCAGATGATCGTCGGCGGGCGGGAACGGATTGTCGGTCATGAGCCGGGCCAGCTTTCCGATGCGCTGCGCCGCCGGATGCCGCCGAAAAGCCCGGTGCGCCTGACGGTGGAACGGCAGGGCGACATGGTGATTATCCGCGCCGAGGCCGATCCGCCGCTGTCGCGCGGCGTGCGGGTGCAGCTGGTGCGCTATCAGCCCCAGCAGACGGTCGAGATCATGGGCGGCGAAAATGCCGGCCAGATCGTGACCTATTCCAACATCGTGACCGACTGGCAGGTGGTGGGCGAATGGCCCGGCACCGCCCCGCTGGAGCTTCAGGCCCCCGCGCCCGGTGCCGCGCCGGTGGTGGTGATCCTGCAGAACGAAGGCCCGGCCGATATCGTGGCCGCCGCCGCCCTGCGCTGATCGGAACCGCCGTTCAGGCCCGGTCGTCCTTGGGGCTGCCCATCACCACGAAGGTCGTGATCGACTGAACCTGCGGCAGCACGCCCAACACTTCGGTATGCCAGTGTTTGTAGGCGGCCAGATCGGCCACCTCGACCCGCAGCAGATATTCGATGGTGCCGGTGACGTTGTGGCATTCCCGCACCTGCGGCGCCCGGGCCACCGCCCGTTCAAACGCCTCTTGCGCGGCCTTGGTGTGGCTGTTCAGCCCCACGGTCACATAGGCGACAAAGCCGATGCCCAGCTTTGCGCCGTCGATCACCGCGCGGTAGCCGCTGATCACGCCCGCCCGCTCCAGCGCCTGCACCCGCCGCAGACAGGCCGAGGGCGAAAGGCCCACCCGTTCCGCCAGATCAAGATTCGCCATCCGGCCGTCACGGGCCAGTTCCTGCAATATCCGTTGGTCGATAGGGTCAAGCTTGATCATGGATTGCAGGATTATTGTCATGGGAACAATAATTGCAATCCCATGCGGCGCAGCCCGGTGCATTATTGCGCCATGACAGCCGATCTTTTCCTGGCCCTTCTGGGCTTTGCCTTCGCCACCTCGGTCACGCCGGGGCCCAACAACCTGATGCTGATGGCTTCGGGCGCCAATTTCGGCTTCCGCCGCACCATCCCGCATATGCTGGGCATCTCGGTGGGCTTTGCCGTGCTGGCGCTGGCGGCGGGGCTGGGGCTGGCGGGGCTTCTGCATGCCGAACCGCGCGCCATTCTGGTGCTGAAGGTGCTGGCAGTGGGCTACATGCTCTGGCTGGCCAGCCGTATCGCCCGCGCCGGGGCGCCGGGGCAGGGCAGGGCCGCCGCCCGCCCGATGGGCTTTCTGGGCGCGGCCGCCTTCCAGTGGGTCAACCCCAAGGCCTGGGCCATGGCGGTGGGCGCCGTCACCGTCTATGCGCCCGGCGGCAGCCTCAGCCAGTTCGCCCTGGTGGCCTTCGTCTTTTCGGTGGTCAACCTGCCCACCGTCAGCCTCTGGGCCTGGGCGGGCGAGGCGCTGCGCCAGTGGCTGTCAGCGCCCCGCCGTCTGCGCATCTTCAACTGGACCATGGCGGGGCTGCTGATCGCCTCGCTCTGGCCGGTGCTGAAGATGTGATCAGTTCACCCGGCTCCAGTTCTGCTTGGCGCAGATCAGACCGCCGGCGACGCAGCCCGACAGCTTCAGCTTGTTGCCGTTCAGAGCGATGGTGCCGTAATAGATCTTGTCGTTCGACGGCCGCCAGACCGAGCCTTCATAGGCCCCGTCGCCCTGCGGCACCATGTCGATCACCAGCTTCTTGCCAAGGTTTTCCGACTTATATTCGGCGCCGTCCTTGAAGGTCTTGGCGATGATGCCGCAGAGCGCCGGGCCGCAGGGGGCGATCTTGACATGGGCATAGGCGCCGTCATCGACTTCGGTCTGCCACAGACCTTCCAGCGGATCGGCGCTGGCCGCGCCGGCGCCAAGGGCAAACAGCGCAGCGAGAATCAGTTTCTTCATGGTGGGCGTCCTCCTCCCGGGTTCCTCGCGGCGATCATCCGTCAGGCCCGGCCCTCCGATCAAGCGTGACGTGGGGTCGCCACGCCCTTGCCCGGCCGCGCGGCCCGTGCCAAAGGGGGCGCGACCCGCGACGGAGGCCGCCATGATCCTTTATCCCGCCATCGACCTGAAAGACGGCCAGTGCGTCCGCCTGTTGCGCGGCGAGATGTCGGCCGCCACCGTCTTCGGCGACGACCCGGCCGCACAGGCGGCAAAATTCCAGGCGGCGGGCTGTGAATGGCTGCATCTGGTCGATCTGAACGGCGCCTTCGCCGGCCAGCCGGTGAACGCCGCCGCGGTCGAGGCGATCCTTGCCCGCGTCACGGTTCCCGCCCAGCTGGGCGGCGGCATCCGCGACATGGCGACCATCGCCATGTGGCTGGAAAAGGGTCTGGCCCGCGTGATCCTGGGCACGGTCGCCGTGGAAAACCCCGCGCTGGTGCGCGAAGCCGCCCGCGCCTTCCCCGGCAAGGTGGCCGTGGGCATCGACGCCCGCAAGGGCTTTGTCGCCACCAAGGGCTGGGCCACCGAAACCACGGTGCAAGCCACCGACCTTGCCCGCAGCTTTGAAGATGCCGGCGTCGCCGCGCTCATCTACACCGACATCGACCGCGACGGCGCCATGCAGGGCCCGAACATCGAGGCGACCGAGGCGCTGGCCCGCGCCGTTTCCATCCCCGTCATCGCCAGCGGAGGCGTCAGCCGCATGGAAGACCTTATCGCTTTGCGCGACACCGGCGTCATCGCCGGCGCCATCTCGGGCCGCGCGCTTTATGACGGCGCGATCGACCTTGCCGCCGCCCTGGCCGCGCTGCGCGGCTGATTTCATCTGTCCCCAAATATCCCGGGGGGAATTGGCCGAAGGCCAAGGGGGGCAGCGCCCCCTTCCGCCGCATCCCCGAAGCCGCTAGGGTCGCGCCATGCTGAAAACCCGCATCATCCCCTGCCTTGATGTCGCCGATGGCCGCGTGGTCAAGGGCGTGAACTTCGTCAACCTGATCGACGCCGGCGATCCGGTTCTGGCGGCGCGTGCCTATGACGCCGCCGGCGCGGATGAGCTGTGCTTTCTCGACATCCACGCCACCCACGAAAACCGCGGCACGATGTTCGATCTGGTCACCCGCACCGCCGAGCAGTGCTTCATGCCGCTGACCGTCGGCGGCGGGGTGCGGACGCATCAGGATGTGCGCGCGCTGCTGCTGGCCGGGGCCGACAAGGTCAGCTTCAACTCGGCCGCCGTCGCCAACCCCGATGTGGTGGCCGAAGCCGCCGACCGCTTCGGCAGCCAGTGCATCGTCGTGGCGATTGACGCGAAAACCGTCGCGCCCGGCCGGTGGGAGATTTTCACCCATGGCGGCCGCAAGCCCACCGGCATCGACGCGGTGGAATTCGCCCGTCTGGTGGCGGCCAGGGGGGCGGGGGAAATCCTGCTGACCAGCATGGACCGCGACGGCACCAAGGGCGGCTACAACCTGCCCCTGACCCGCGCCATCGCCGATGCCGTCGATGTGCCGGTGATCGCCTCGGGCGGGGTTGGGACGCTCGACCACCTTGTCGAAGGCGTCACCGAGGGCCATGCCTCGGCCGTGCTGGCCGCCTCGATCTTCCACTTCGGCACCTATACCATCGCCCAGGCCAAGGCCCATATGGCCGCGGCGGGCATTCCGGTGAGGATGACATGACCACAGCGCCTCTCCGCCTGACCTATGATCTGGCGGGATATGACAACAAGGCGGCCTGCGCGGTGACGCGCAAGAGGGTGCTTCCCGGCTACATGCGGAACTGGATGCTGATCTATCTGATCTTCGTGATCGTCCTCTATGTCACCATGCTGGTGCTTCAGCGCCAGGCACCCGCGCTGGCGAGATATTCGGCGCCGCTCCTCCTTCTGGTCCTCTTCGGCGGTGCCGGACTGATGATCTGGACCGGACTGCGGGCCCGGGCGCGCATATGGCGGGCTGTCGATCAGGGACGGTTGCGGCAGGGCCCGACCGAGCTTCTGGCCGACAGCGACGGCCTGACGATTTCGACACCGCTCGTCCGCACGACCGTGGACTGGCGGGCGGTGCTGGACGTGATCCCGGGCCGCGACGGCCTGCTGATCCTGGTGGGCGAGATGGAGTTCTTCTCGGTGCCGGCCAGCGCCTTTGCCGATGACGCCGCGCAGACCGCGGTGATGCAGCAGTTGCGCGCCTATGTCGCCGCAAGAAACGAGGCGGCGGCATGAGCGGCGAAACCCTGTCCCGCCTTTACGCCACCATCGCCGCCCGCAAAGGCGCCGACCCCGAAACCTCATGGACGGCCAAGCTTCTGGCCAAGGGCCCCGAGAAATGCGCCGAGAAATTCGGCGAAGAGGCCATCGAGGCGATCATCGAAGCGGTGAAGGGCGACCGTGAGCGGCTGACCGCCGAGGCGGCGGATGTGCTTTATCACCTGCTGGTCATGCTGGCCGCCCGCGACTTGACGCTGGAGGCGGTTCTGGCCGAACTGGACCGGCGCGAAGGCACTTCGGGGATCGCCGAGAAGGCCGCCCGCAAGTAACGGATTTTCGAAGAAAATCCGCCAGAACGATCCTTCGGCGAAGGATCGTTTACTCCGCCGCGATCTTGATCACCGGCTCCATCCGCGCCAGCACCTCGCGGTCCAGATGGCACTTGATCTGGTGGCCGCCCTCCAGCACCTGCACCGGCGGCACCTCGCGTTCGCAAAGCCCGCCCGGCACCTGCGATTTCCAGCGGCAGCGGGTCTGGAACGGGCAGCCCGGCGGCGGGTTCATGGCTGAGGGGATGTCGCCTTCCAGCACGATGCGCTTGCGTTCCACATGGGTATCGGCAATCGGCACGGCCGACAGAAGCGCCTCGGTATAGGGGTGGTAGGGCGGGCTGAAGACCTGATCGGTAGTCCCCATCTCGACCACATGGCCCAGATACATCACCATCACCCGGTCGGACAGATAGCGCACGATCGAAAGGTCATGGCTGATGAACAGAAGCGTCGTGCGGTTCTCGCGCTGGATGTCCATCAGAAGGTCGGTCACGGCGGCCTGCACGCTGACGTCCAGCGCCGAGACCGGCTCATCCGCCACCACCACCTTGGCGCCGCCGGCGAAGGCGCGGGCGATGCCGACGCGCTGCTTCTGCCCGCCCGACAGCTGGCGCGGCATGCGCTCGGCGAAGGCGCGGGGCAGTTTCACCAGATCGAGAAGCTCCAGCATCCGGGCATGGCGTTCGGCGTCAGAACCGCCGTAGCGGAAGATTTCCAGCGCGCGGATGATCTGCCGGCCGACGTTCATCGAGGGGTTCAGCGTGTCAAACGGGTTCTGGAACACCATCTGCACCTTGGACACCGTATCGGTGTTGCGCTTCTGGATCGGGGTGGACTGCACATTCTCATCGAACAGCATGATCTGGCCCGAGGTCGCGGTTTCCAGCCCCATCAGCACCTTGGCGAAGGTGGATTTGCCGCAGCCGCTTTCGCCGACGATGGCCAGCGTCTCGCCCTCGCGCGCCTCGAACGACAGGGTTTCGTTGGCCTTGACGACCTTGCGGCTGCCGCCGCCAAAGGCGCTGCCCGAGACCGAGTAGTATTTCTTCAGATCGTCCATCTTCAGGACGATCTCGCCCACCGGCACCTTCTCCTTCGAGACGCGGGCCTTGGGCGGGGCGGACCAGTCGATCTCGGCCCATTTCAGGCAGCGGCTGGCGTGGCGGTCGCCGCCGGGCACCCCGGACATGGCGATTTCCGCGGCGTCGCAACGGCCCTTCTGGAAATAGTCGCAGCGCGGCCCGAAGTTGCAGCCCTGCGGGCGTTCGTGGGGCAGGGGGAAGTTGCCGGGAATCGAGATCAGCGGGCGCGAGTTCTTGTCGGCCCCGGGCAGCGGGATCGAGCGGAACAGCGCCTGGGTATAGGGATGGCGCATGGTGTCGAACACCTCGGTCACCGCGCCGGTTTCCACCGCCTCACCGGAATACATCACGCACAGCCGGTCGCAGACATCCATCACCAGCCCAAGGTTGTGGCTGATGAACAGCATCGAGGTGCCGTATTTCTCGCCCAGATCCTTGACCAGATCGACGATCCCGGCCTCGACCGTCACATCGAGCGCCGTGGTGGGTTCGTCCAGGATCAGCAGCGCCGGCTTCGACATCAGCGCCATGGCAATGACGATGCGCTGCTGCTGACCGCCGGAAAGCTGATGGGGATAGGCGTTGATGATGCGGTCGGGGTCGGGCAGGCGCACATCGGCCACGATCTGCCGGGCAAGCTTCCACGCCTCATCCCTGCCCATGCCCTGATGGATCATCGGCACTTCGGCCAGCTGCGCGCCGATCTTCATCGCAGGGTTCAGGCTGGCCATCGGCTCCTGATAGATCATCGCGATTTCCGAGCCGCGGATCTGGCGCAGCTCTTCATCCGACATGGTCACCAGATCGCGGCCTTTGAACAGGATGCGGCCCGCGGTGATCCGGCCGTTCTTGCCCAGATCGCGCATCACCGCCAGCGCCACGGTGGACTTGCCGCAGCCCGATTCGCCCACGAGCCCCATCGCCTCACCGGCCATGACGGTGCAGGAGAAGTCCATCACCGCCGGAATCTCGCGCAGGCGGGTGAAGAAGGAAATCGAGAGGTTCTCGATCTCGAGGATGGGTTTGCTGGGATCCCAGTTCGTCATGGCGGGCCTCGCGCGGGGAAAGAATGCGGGACCGGGGGCCAGCCCCCGGACCCCCGGGATATTTAGGGACAGATGAAAGCCGGGGCGGGCATCAGTCTTTCAGGCTTTCTTCGCGCAACCCGTCGGCCAGCAGGTTCAGGCCAAGGACCAGGCTCATCAGCGCGAGCGCGGGGACAAGGGCGGGGTGCGGGAAGATGTTCAGAAGGCGGCGGCCATCGTCGATGGTCGATCCCCAGTCGGGGCTTTCGGGGCTGACGCCCAGGCCGAAAAAGCCCAGCGTGCCGAGAAGGATCGTGGTGTAGCCGATGCGCAGGCAGAAATCGACGATCAGGGGCCCGCGGGCATTGGGCAGGATTTCCCACAGCATGATGTACCACGGGCCTTCGCCCCGGGTCTGGCCGGCTGCCACATAGTCGCGCGCCTTGATGTCCATCACCATGCCGCGGACGATGCGGAAGACGCCGGGCGAGTTCACGAAGACCACCGAGACGAAGACGTTCAGCAGGTTCGGGTCCATCGACCAGATGCCGGTCGGATCGGCGTTGAAGGCAAGCCCCGAATAGGCCCAGAGCCCGATGACCAGCGTCACGCCGACATAAAGGTTCCGCCGGGCGGGGACCATGAAGTAGCGGCTGTTCCACAGCACGGTCAGGAACAGGATCGGGAAGATGAAGAGGAAGGCCGCAAGGTAGATCGGGATGCCGGTCTGCACCATTTCCGGCGTCACCAGCAGGTAGAACAGCAGGATCACCGGGAAGGCCAGAACAAGGTTCGCCACGAAGGACAAAAGCGTATCCAGCTTGCCGCCGAAATAGCCCGCCGGCAGGCCCAGCGAGATGCCGACCATGAAGGCGAACAGCGTGGCGGCCGGGGCGATCTGCAGCACGCGGCGCGCGCCCATCACCATGCGGCTGAAGACATCGCGCGCCAGATGGTCGCCGCCGAACAGATACCACGGATAGGCGCCCTCGGCCGGGTTGGTCAGGGCGGTGCCGGGCAGCTTGTTCTTCATGCCCGACAGCTGTGACAGCGGGTCATGGGTGATGATCATGTCGGCGAAGAAGGCCGTGAAGACCCAGAACATCACGATGGCAAAGCCCGCCATGCCCACCGGGCTGTCAAAGAGCTTGCCGTAAAGCCCAAGGCGGCGGCGGAAACGGTGCGAGATCAGGAACGTTGCGGCCAGCGCCAGCCAGACCGGCCAGAACCGGCCCAGCCCCTTGACGATGATCATGCCCCAGGAGAGGTCTTCCATGCGGCGCTCTCCTCAGGCCAGACGGATACGGGGGTTCAGGAAGACATAGCCGATATCCGAGATCAGCTGCGTCACCAGAACGACGAAGACGGCGACCACCGAACAGGCCAGAAGCATGTCGATGTCGTTGTTGCCGGCGGCCTGGACCAGCGTCCAGCCGAAGCCCTTGTAGTTGAACAGCGTTTCCACGATCACCACGCCGTTCAGAAGCCAGGGGAACTGCAGCATGATCACGGTGAAGGGCGCGATCAGCGCGTTCCGCAGCGCGTGGCGCACCACCACCTGACGGAAGCTGGCGCCCTTCAGCCGCGCGGTGCGGATGTATTGCGCCGTCATCACCTCGGTCATCGAGGCGCGGGTCATCCGGGCGATATAGCCGATGCCGTAAAGCGCGATGGTCATGACCGGCAGGGCGAAGTTCCAGAAGGTGATGTCCTCCATCGCGCTGGTGGCGGTGCCCTGGAACAGCGTCTTGCCCGAGATCAGCCCCCATTCGGCAAGGAGCGGCGAGATGCCCGCCGTGGCCGAGGCGAAAAGCGCCACGAACACCACGCCCGAGACATATTCCGGCGTTGCCGTGGTGGCGATGGCGAAGGTCGACAGCACCCGGTCAAGGCGTGAGCCTTCGCGCATCCCCGACAGCACGCCAAGCGCCAGCGCCGAAGGCACCATGACCAGCATCACCGCCAGCATCAGCCAGGCCGTATGGCCAAGCGAGCGGCCCAGCATGGTGACGACCGGCGCCTTGAAGACCGTCGAATAGCCCCATTGCCCCTGAAGGATGCCGCAATAGCGCGGGGCGGTGGCCGGGTCGGTGCCACGCGGAATGCAGCGGCCGGTGGTCACGCCGTCTTCCTCGCGCGTCCAGCCGGGCACCACGCCCAGCCACTGGCCATAGCGCACCAGCATCGGCCCGGTATGGCCGTTGCGTTCCAGCCAGCTTGCCACCGCATCATCGGCCATCCGGACCGAACCTTCGGATTTCGCAAGCTTTTCAAGGTTTGGTGGCAGGTTCGTCAGGTAGAAGACGATGAAGGTCAGCGCAATGGCGGTCAGGGCCATCACCCCGATGCGGCGCAGCACGAAAGATAGCATGTGGCGGCCTTTCCCTGATCAGGAGAGGTGGCGGGCAGTGCGGGCGAAAGAAGTGCCGGGGGGCGGCGGGCGCCCCCCGGGTCTGGCCTGAATCAGGCGTCGATCCACCACTTGTAGTGGTGATGTTCGAAGGTCGCGTGCATGTCGGCGCCCTTCACCTTGGGATCGACATGGCGGTAAAGTGAGCGCCAGTAGGACTGCACCATCACGCCCTGTTCCTGCATGATCTGCTCGACCCGCTCCATCAGCTTGGACCGTTCGGCCGCGTCGGCGATGGCCATGGCCTTGCCCAGCGTTTCGTCGAACTCGGCGTTCGAGAAGGCGCTTTCGTTCCAGGCTTCGCCGGTGCGGTAGGCCAGCGCCAGAACCTGCACGCCCAGGGGCCGCATGTTCCATTCGGTCGCCGAGAAGGGATACTTGGTCCAGTCGTTCCAGAAGGTCGAACCCGGCAGCACGGTGCGCTTGATCTTCAGGCCGGCGTCGCGGATCTGGTTGGCAACCGCGTCGCAGGTCGCGGCCTGCCAGGCGTCGTCCAGCGAGATCAGCTCGAACTCATGGTCGCCCATGCCGGCATCCTTCACCATCTGCGCGCCGGCGGCCGGATCGGTGACCAGCGGGGGCAGGGCGAAATATTCCGGGTGGATGGGGCAGACATGGTGGTTTTCGGCCACGGTGCCAAGGCCCGAATAGCCCAGCTCCAGCACCACGGCGTTGTCGACGCATTTCACCAGACCGGCGCGGACGTTGACGTCCTTGTATTCTTCGGCCAGCTGGTTGAAGCGCACCGCCAGCGTCGCCGAGGTCACGGCTTCGGACTTGGACCAGCCAAGACCGTCCAGCAGGTCGATGTATTCGCCGGTCGACTGGTAGGTCGCATCAATCTCGCCCGAGCCGGCCGCAGCCACTTCGGCCGAGGGGTCGGTGCCCAGATCGACATAGACGATCTCATCGAGGTACGGGCCGCCGTAAACCGCGGTGCCCCACCAGGTGTGATCGGCGTTCTTGGTCAGGACGACCTTCACGCCGATCTCGACGGTGGTCGGCAGGTAGGGGCCGGTCCCGGGCGAGGCGGCCGGATCGCCGTTGTCATAGGATTTGTGAACGACCGCCGCCGGATAGTCGGCCATGCCGGCGATGATGGTGATGTCCGGCCCGTTCAGCTTCAGCTTCACGGTCAGAGGATCGACCACGGTGATCGCGCCTTCGGCCGCCGACTTGGTTTCGGCATTCATCAGGCTGGCCATCCGGCCGGCCATCGAGTTGCCTTCGACGCTGCCGTCGCACCAGCGGGTCAGGTTGTGGGCCACGTCATCGGCGGTGAAATCGTCGCCGTTGTTCCACTTCACGCCCGAACGCACCTTCAGGGTGAATTCGGTCGCGTCGGCATTGGCTTCCCACGAGTCCAGCAGCATGCCGCGGATCGAGCCGTCGTTGTTGTATTCGACCAGATATTCCAGCCAGCCGCGGGTGACGTTGGCAATCTGGCTCCAGTCGGCGGTGCGCGGGTCTTTCAGGCCCTTGGTTTCCATGGACATGCGCAGCGTGCCGCCCGATTTCGGGGCATCCTGCGCGAAGGCCGGCGCATCCATGCCGATCAGGGCATAGGCCGCCGCGGCCGAGACGCCAAGCGCCGTCGAACGCGCCAGGAACTCGCGGCGGCTCAGCTGGCCGGCGCGCACTTCCTCGGCATACATGCACGCGGCGGGATGCAGCATGCCATCGGTGATGGTGTCTTTCATTCTCGTCTCCCTGTCGGGCGTGGCCCTGTTATGTTTCCGGCCCGGCCCGGGAATCCGGCAACACCACCCCCACGGCGGCGCCCCCGAACGCGTTCCCCGACCCCTTGGCCTTGCCCCTCATTCGGCACCGTTTTCGACGCTGCGTCAACGCCGGGATTCGCTGGTTCATGTGTCATTTGCGACATCGGGGCGACGAAATTGGCCCACATCGGACCGGCGCTGCCGGGCAGCGGCCTGCGATGCTGCGGTGAGCGTTTGCTCAGTTGGTGCGAATCGGCCCAGGCACTTCCTGCGCCCGCCGGAAGGCCGAGGGCGACACGCCGGTCAGGTGGTGGAAGGCCCGCGTGAAATAGGCCGGCGAGGTGAAACCCAGGCTTGATGCCACCCGCCCCACCGGCAGGTCGGTTTCGGCCAGAAGCCGCCGCGCCTCAAAGATCCGGCGGTCCTGCAGGATGTCGATGGCCGACCGCCCGCAGGCCGCCCGGCAGCAGCGCGTCAGATGGGTGGCCGTAACCCCCAGCATCGCCGCCAGTTCCCCCACGCCCGCGCCCTTGCGGAACTGGGTCTCCATCAGCGCGGTATAGCGCGCCACCAGCCGCTTGGCGGCATCGGGCTGCGGCGCCTCGCCGGCGGCCTTGGCCACCTGCCGCTCCAGCCAGACCCCAAGCAGCCCCAGATAATGCCGCGTCGCCCGGTCATGCGCCGGGGTGGCGGCATCCATCTCGCGCTGGATCATGTCCAGAAGCACGTTGACCTCTTGCTGGGCATGCACCTCGCGAATGCGCAGATGCTGGGGCAGGTCGGGCAGCGTCACATTGCTGCCCCGGCCAAAGAACACGGCGGTGCCGAAAACCTGCGGCCCCACCTCGAACCCGTGCATCACGCCCGGCGGGATGAAGATGGCGTTGTGGGCGGTGTAACCCCGCGTCTGGCCGGCGATGGTGATGCGGCCCTGACCCTTGGTGAACCACAGGAAACAGGGCTCCGACAGGGTGCGCATCGCCTCGACCCGCCAGCGTCCGCCAGCGGCCAGTCGGGGAATCGCGACAAGGCGCATCTGCGCCGGGTCCTGAAGGGTCTTCATCGCTGTGCCTGCTTCTTGTTTGCCCCAGATAACCGCGCCAAGGTGCACAACCCAAGCGAAAAATGGGCGTCATTGCGCCGCTTTGCGCCGGGGGGCGGGAAAGCTGTGGACAAGTCTGTGGAAGATCACGGCAGCGCCACCGCCCGCCAGTCCTTCATCCGGTTGCGGAACCAGGTCCGCTGGCGCTTGGCATATTGCCGGCTGGCCAGCACGGACGCGAGGATCGCCCCGGAAAGCGTTGTTTCGCCGCGGAGATATGCCATCAGCTCGGGCGCGCCAATGGCCTTCGACGATGGCCGCCCCGGCTGCCAGAACGGCGCTTCGGCCCGCGCCTCATCAATCGCGCCGCCGGCGATCATCGCATCGAACCGCCGCGCGATCCGCGCGTCCAGCCAGCCGGTCTCGGGCCGCAGCACCAGCGCCTCGGCCCGGGCGCGCGGCAGAAGGGGCGGCGGCGTGTCGTCCTGCCAGCTGGCCAGCCCCCGGCCGGTCGCCCGCAGCACCTCCCAGGCGCGCTGCACCCGCGCGCCGTTCTGCCGGTCGATCCGCGCCGCCGTCGCCGCATCCACCCCGGCCAGAAGCGCCGCCACCCCGCCCGATGCCCGCAGCGCATCGGCCTCGGCCCGCACGGCGGCCGGCACCGCCGGCATTTCGACCATGCCTTCTGTCAGCGCCATGAAGTAAAGCCCGGTGCCGCCCACGATCACCACCGGCCGGTCCAGAAGCCCCGCCACCGCGCGCAGCCAGTCACCGGCGGAATAGGCCACCTCGCGCGCGACATGGCCGTAAAGCGCATGGGGCAGCGCCGCCTCGTCCTCGACCGTGGGCCGCGCCGTCAGCACCCGCCAGTTGGCGTAAACCTGCAGCGCATCGGCATTCACCACCACCCGCCCGTCGCGCGCCGCAATCTCCATCGCCAGCGCCGACTTGCCGCTGGCCGTGGGCCCCGCGATCAGTACAGGCGCCTCGCGCGAAATCGCGGGCAGTAGGGCGGCCATGTTCATCTGTCCAAAAATATCCCACGGGGGTGCGGGGGTGTGAAACCCCCGCCGGGCCGCTGTTCACAGGTTGAACCCGCCGCCATTTTCCGACATTTTGCGGCGCAGTCCAAGTCCAGAACCATATCCGGGGGAACCCATGTCCGATACCGCCACCGCCACGGGGGCCAGATACAGCCGCGTCATGCTCAAGATCTCGGGCGAGGCGCTGATGGGCGATCAGGGCTTTGGCCTGCATCCGCCCACCGTGGCCCGCATCGCGCGTGAGGTGAAATCGGTCCACGACCTCGGCGTCGAGATCTGCATGGTGATCGGCGGCGGCAACATCTTCCGCGGCCTTGCCGGCAGCGCCCAGGGGATGGAGCGGACGACGGCCGATTACATGGGAATGCTCGCCACGGTGATGAACGCGCTGGCCATGCAGTCGGCGCTGGAAGGGATCGGCGTCTATACCCGGGTGATCAGCGCCATCCCGATGGATCAGGTCTGCGAACCCTACATCCGCCGCCGCGCCGTGCGGCACCTGGAAAAGAAGCGGGTCTGCATCTTCGCCGCCGGCACCGGCAACCCCTATTTCACCACCGACACCGCCGCCACCCTGCGTGCCAGCGAAATGGCCTGCCAGGCGATCTTCAAGGGCACCAAGGTGGACGGGGTTTATGACAAAGACCCCAAGAAGCACGCCGACGCCAAGCGCTATGACCATGTGAGCTATGACGAGGTGCTGCAGAAGCATCTGGGCGTCATGGATGCCTCGGCCATCGCTCTGGCGCGCGACAACCGGCTGCCGATCATCGTCTTCTCGCTGGATGAACCGGGCGGGTTCCGCGGCATCCTTGCCGGGCAGGGCACCTATACCCGGGTGGAAGGCTGACCGGCCGCTTCCCGCCGCCCGCCCGCAGCCCAAGGCTATACCTGACACGCCCTTTGGCCTATAGAACGGCAAACGCCCGGGCGCCCGGGCGCAAGACATGAAGGACATGACCCATGGCTCATGAAGACATCGACATCGACACCGATGCGCTGCAACGCCGGATGGACGGCGCGATGAACGCGCTCAAGACCGAATTCGCCAGCCTGCGCACCGGCCGCGCCTCGGCCCAGATCCTCGATCCGATCCAGGTCGAAGCTTATGGCCAGATGACGCCGATCAACCAGCTGGGCACCGTCAACGTGCCCGAGCCGCGGATGGTGGTGATCAATGTCTGGGACAAGGGCATGATCTCGAAGGTGGAAAAGGCGATCCGCGAATCCGGCATCGGCATCAACCCGGTCACCGACGGCCCGCTGATCCGCCTGCCCATTCCCGAACTGAACGAAGAACGCCGCAAGCAGCTGACCAAGGTTGCGGCGGGCTATGCCGAACAGGCCCGCGTCGCCATCCGCAACGTGCGCCGCGACGGGATGGACCAGATTAAGAAGGCCAAATCCGCCGGCATGTCGGAAGACGACCAGAAGATGTGGCAGGACGAGGTGCAGGAGATGACCGACAAGGCCATCGACGCCGTCGACAAGGCGCTGGAACACAAGCAGGCCGAGATCATGCAGGTCTGATCCCGCCCCCCGGCCGGCCCGGGGGGAGGAAATTTTCGCAGAAAATTTGCCGGCGGTGCCGGAGCCAGACGAGGGCAGCGATTTGGGCGACGGCGAAACTTCCGGCAAGACGGGCGGCCAAGCGGTGCCGCGGCCGGCGCAGCACGTCGCCATCATCATGGACGGCAACGGCCGCTGGGCCACCAACCGCGGCTGGCCGCGTCTGGTCGGCCACCGCCGCGGCGCCGAACGGGTGCGCGAGATCGTTCAGGCCTGCCCCGATCTGGGCGTACGCTGGCTGACGGTCTATGCCTTCTCGACCGAGAACTGGAAGCGCTCGACCGAGGAAGTCCTTGGGCTGATGTCGATCTTCGCCCGCTACATCCAGCGCGAGGCCGACAAGCTGGCGGCGGGCGGGGTGCGGCTGCGCTTCATCGGCGACCGTTCGCGCCTTGACCCCAAGCTGCAGCGCCTGATGGCCGGGATCGAGGCGCGGACGGCGCCTTACAGCAAGCTGAACTTCACCGTGGCGATCAACTATGGTGGCCGTGACGAGATTGCCCGCGCGGCGCGGCAACTGGCGGCCGACGTGGCGGCGGGCACGCTTGCCCCCGATGCGGTGACCGAGGCGGCGCTGGCCGCGCGGCTGGATACCGCCGATCTGCCCGACCCCGATCTGGTGATCCGCACCAGCGGTGAGACGCGGACCTCGAACTTCCTGCCCTGGCAGGCGGCCTATGCCGAATATGAATTCACCCCCACGCTTTGGCCCGATTTCGGCGCGGAAGAGCTGAAGGCGATCCTTGCGCGCTTCGGCAACCGCGAACGCCGCTTCGGCGGGGTGGCCAGCGCATGAGCGGGCAGGCCCCCGGCGGCCGCTGGGCCGATCTTGGCCCGCGCGTGTTGTCGGCCGCCGTCATGCTGGCGGTGGGCGCGGTGGAAATCTGGCTGGGCGGCTGGCCCTTCCTGATCCTTGTGATGGCCCTGACCTCGGCCATGATCTGGGAGCTTGCGGCGATGACCGGCCGGCGGGGGAAGACCGCGCTGGCGCTGGCAGCGCTGGCGGCCTTTGTCTTCTTCCTGGATGAAGGCTGGCCTTCGATGCCGTCGTGGTGGGTGTTCCCGGCGGTGATCGTGGCCATGGCGCTGACGCCGCGGGTGCATCCGGTGGCCTCGGCGGTGATGGCCGCGGGGATCATGGTGGCGGGGCACGGGCTTTTCGTCCTGCGCGACGTGGCGGGGACGGCGGCGATCCTGTGGCTGATCGGCGTCGTCATCGCCTCGGACGTGATGGGCTATTTCGTCGGCCGCATCCTGGGCGGGCCGAAGTTCTGGCCGGCGATCAGCCCCAAGAAGACATGGTCCGGCACCATTGCCGGCTGGATCGGCGCGACGGCCGTGGGCGCGGGTTTCGTCGCGGCGGGGCAGGGTGAGCCGCTGCTTCTGGTCCTGTCGCCCCTTGTGGCCTTTGCCGGCCAGATGGGCGACATCGCGGAAAGCTGGATCAAGCGGCGCTGCGCGGTGAAGGACAGCTCAAACCTGATCCCCGGCCATGGCGGCGTGATGGACCGTTTCGACGCGCTGACCGGCGCCATGGTGGCGGTGATGATCCTGGGCCGCATCATCGAACTGCCCGTGGGCTTCGGGGGCTAGGGCGGTGCGGGCGATTTCGGTTTTCGGCGCCACCGGCTCGATCGGGGAAAGCACGTTTGATCTGGTGATGCGGGCGGGCGGGCCCAAGGCCTTCCGCACCGTCGCCCTGACCGGGGGCCGCAACGCGGGCCGGCTGGCCGAAATGGCCCGTGCCCTGCGCCCTGACATTGCCGTGATCGCCGAGGAAAGCCGGCTGGCCGATCTGCGCGCGGCCCTTGACGGCAGCGGCATCGCCGCCGCCGCCGGCCCCGCCGCGATTGCCGAAGCCGCCAGCCGCCCGGCCGACTGGGTGATGAGCGGCATCGTCGGCGCGGCCGGTCTGGTGCCGGGCCTGCGCGCGCTTCAGGCCGGTGCGACGCTGGCCCTGGCCAACAAGGAAAGCCTTGTCACGGCGGGGGCGTTGCTTCTGTCCACCGCTGCGGCCCATGGCGCCACTGTCCTGCCGGTCGACAGCGAGCATTCCGCGATCTTCCAGGCGCTGATCGGCGAAGACATCGCCACGGTCGAGCGGATCATCCTGACCGCTTCGGGCGGTGCGCTGCGCGACTGGCCGATGGAGCGTCTGGCGCAGGCCACCGTGGCCGAGGCTTTGGCGCATCCCAACTGGGCCATGGGCCAGCGCATCACCATCGACAGCGCGTCGATGTTCAACAAGGCGCTGGAAGTCATTGAAACACGGGAATATTTCGGCATCGCGCCCGACCGGATCGAGGTGATCATCCACCCCGAATCGATCATCCATTCCATGGTGGAATTCCACGACGGCGGCATCATGGCCCATCTCGGCGCCCCCGACATGCGTCACCCGATCGGCTTTGCGCTGAACTGGCCTGCGCGGGCGGCGCTGCCGGTGGCGCGGCTGGATCTGGCGGCGCTGGGGCAGCTGACCTTCCGGGCGCCGGATGAGGCGCGCTATCCCGCGCTGCGGCTGGCGCGCGAGGTGATGGCGGTGCGCGGGCTGGCGGGCGCGGCCTTCAACGCGGCCAAGGAGGCGGCGCTGGACGGCTTCCTTCTGGGCCAGATCGGCTTCATGGACATGGCCGCGGTGGTCGAGGAAACGCTCGCCCGGCTTTCGGCGGAAAGTGGCCTTGGAATTGCCGCGCCCTCTCTTGAGGATGTGCTGGCGATGGACCAACTATCGAGGATGAGGGCTGCCGAGGCGGTGGCCCGCCGGGCGGGGGTATAGCGTGATTGGCGATCTGATTTCGGGTGTCGGCGGAACCGCCTGGACCGTCGTGTTCTTCATCGTCGCGCTCAGCGTCATCGTCGCGGTCCACGAATACGGCCATTACATCGTCGGCCGCTGGACCGGCATCCATGCCGAGGTCTTCAGCCTGGGCTTCGGGCCGGTGCTGTTTTCGCGGACCGACCGGCGCGGCACCCGCTGGCAGATCGCCGCGATCCCCCTGGGCGGCTATGTGAAATTTCTGGGCGACAGCAACGCCGCTTCGGGCAAGGATGCCGGGGCGATGGCCGGTCTCAGCGCCGAAGAACGCCGCCACACCATGCACGGCGCCCCCCTCTGGGCACGGGCGGCAACGGTGGCGGCGGGGCCGGTGTTCAACTTCATCCTCGCGCTGGCGGTCTATGCGGGGATGATCACCGCGCAGGGCGTGGCCACCGGCAGCCCGACCGTGGGCGAGTTGCGGCCCTATCCGATGCCCGAAGCCTCGCTGCAGGCGGGCGACCGCATTCTGGCGGTGAACGGCACGGAAACCCCCGATCTGACCGCCTTTCTGGACCTGACGGCCACGCTGCCGCCGGCCGCCGCCGTGACCTATCGGGTGGAACGCGCAGGCCAGGTGGCCGAGGTGCAGGGCCCCCATCCGATGCCCCCCGTGGTGGTGGGTGTGCATCCGACCTCGGCCGCGATGCGCGCGGGCATCCGGCCCGGAGACGTGATCCTGTCGGCCAATGGGCAGGCCGTGACGGCGTTTTCGGAACTGCCGCCCATCGTCGAGGCGTCGCAGGGCGCCCCGGTTGATCTGGTGGTCTGGCGCGACGGCGCCGAAACCAGCCTGACCCTGACGCCCGAGCGGCGCGACATTCCGCTTTCCGACGGCGGCTTTGAAACCCGCTGGCTGATCGGGCTGTCCGGCGGCATCCTGTTTGAACCCGAACTGCGCCGCGCCGGCCCGGTTGAGACCGTGACGATGGCGGGCGAGCAGCTGTGGTTCGTCACCAAGACCTCGCTTTCGGGCCTGTGGCATGTCGCCACGGGCGGGATCTCGACCTGCAACATCTCGGGGCCCATCGGCATGGCCGAGGTGATGGGCGATGCGGCGCGGTCGGGGCCCGAGGTGTTCCTGTCGATGCTGGCGGCCCTGTCGCTGGGCATCGGGCTTCTGAACCTGTTCCCGATCCCGGTGCTGGATGGCGGGCATCTGATGTTCCACGTCTGGGAATCGGTCACCGGCAAGCCGCCCTCCGACCGGGCGCTGGGGGTCTTGATGACCGCCGGTCTGGCGCTGGTCCTGTCGTTCATGGCTTTCGCGCTGACCAACGATCTCTTCTGCTGACGGCCTTACTGGCGCCACATTTTCGTGCCAGTCCGGAAGATGCCGGCAAAGGCCCCAGGCTGCGCCGCGGGGTCCGCCGGCAGAAGAAGGAGGATGGCAGATGCAACATATCGTCGAAGGCTACCGCGGCCTGTCGCTGCTTGTCCGGTTGAACTGGGACGCGATCTTTACCGTCGGAACCGTGATCGTCGGGCTTCTGGCCGGTGCCTTCCTTGGCACCGCGATCATGCATCCCTGAGCGCCGATTTATCCACAGAAAACTGATCGAGACCCGTCCGAGGCCGCCCCTGGCGGCCTCTGCCTTTTGACAAGCCCTGCCGTTCCGGCTAGTCAGGGACACAGGATTTTGTGAAGACCGGGGACAGGTTATGGCAAAGGTGGCGAATGGGGCCGGGGCGCGGCGCAGGGGCGCGATGCGGGCGTTCGCCAAACCGGCGCTGGTGGCGATTTTGCTTTCCGGCACCATTGCTTCCGGGCCGTTCTTCACACCGGCTTTCGCGCAGAGCTATTCCTTCTCGTCGGTGGTGATCGAGGGCAACCAGCGCGTCGATGCCGCTACCATCCTGTCTTACGCGGGAATCGGGCGGGGGCAGGCGGTTTCGGCCGGCCAGCTGAACGACGCCTATCAGCGCATCGTCAACTCGGGCCTGTTCGAGACGGTCGAACTGGTGCCGCAGGGGGGCACGCTGAAGATCATCGTGAAGGAATATCCGATGGTCAGCGTGGTCGATTTCGAGGGCAACAAGCGCCTGAAAGACGAAAACCTGTCCGAGATCGTCAAGTCGAAGTCGCGCTATGTCTATTCGCCGGCGCAGGCCGAAGCCGATGCCTCGGCCATTGCCGAAGCCTACCGGGTGCAGGGCCGTCTGGCTGCCACGGTGGAACCGAAGCTGATCCGCCGGTCCGAAAACCGCGTCGATCTGGTCTTCGAAATCCGCGAAGGCAAGATCACCGAGGTCGAACGGCTGTCCTTCGTCGGCAACCGCGCCTTCAGCGACCGCCGTCTGCGGCAGGTGCTGGAAACCAAGCAGGCCGGCTTCCTGCGCCAGATCATCAAGGGCGATACCTTCCTGCCCGAGCGGCTGGAACTGGACAAGCAGCTGTTGCGCGACTTCTACACCTCGCGCGGTTATGTCGATGTGCAGGTGCTGGACGCCACCGGCGATCTGACGCCCGAGCAGGATGCCGGTTTCGTCACCTTCACCATCCGCGAAGGCCGCAGCTTCAGCGTCGGTCAGGTCTCGGTCGCTTCGGCCATCGAGGGGGTTGATGCGGCGGAATTCCAGCGCGTGCTGAAACTGCGCCCCGGCGTCACCTACAACCCGGCGGTGATCGACAAGAACATCCAGCGCATGGAAGACCTTGCGCTGAAGAAGGGTCTGAACTTCGTCCGGGTCGAACCGCGCGTCACCCGCAATGACCGCGACGGAACGCTGGATGTGGAGTTCGTGATCGCCCGCGGCGACCGCGTCTTTGTCGAGCGTATCGACATTGAAGGCAACACCACCACGCTGGACGAGGTGATCCGCCGGCAGTTCAAGACCTCGGAAGGCGACCCCTTCAACCCCCGCGAAATCCGTCAGGCGGCCGAGCGTATCCGCGCCCTGGGCTTCTTCAAGGATGCCCGCGTCGATGCCCAGCCCGGCAGTGCCGCCGATCAGGTGGTGGTGAACGTCGATGTCGAAGAGGCGCCGACCGGCTCGCTGACCTTCGGGGCGTCTTATGGCGTGAACTCGGGCGTCGGCCTGAACATCGGTTTCTCGGAAACCAACTTCCTGGGCCGGGGGCAGGGGCTGAACCTGCAGATCACCACCGGCACGGACAATATCGATTCCAGCTTCAGCTTCACCGAGCCGGCCTTCCTGGGCCGTGACGTGAAGTTCAAATTCTCGGCCTTCTACCGCACCACGGATTACGAAGAGACCTTCTACAACACCGAAAGCATCGCAATCTCGCCGGCGCTGGAATTCCCGCTGGCCGAAAACAGCCGGCTGGAACTGCGCTACCGGGTCTTCCAGGACCGGATTTTCGATGTGGATCCCGATTCCTCGGACATCCTGATCGCCGAAGAGGCGCAGGGCAGCCCGCTGGGGTCTTCGCTGGGCTATACCTATTCCTATGACACCCGCGGCAAGGGCGTGACGCCGGGCGCCGGCGTGGTGCTGCGCTTCGGGCAGGATTTCGCGGGCGTGGGCGGCGAGGTCAGCTATGTCTCGACCAACGTGCAGGCGCTGGCCGAAACGCGCATCTTCAAGGAAGAGGTCGCGGTGCGCGCGGTGTTCGAGGCCGGCGCGATCGCCAGCTTCGGCGACTACACCACCCGCCTGACCGACCGTTTCTCGGGCAACGGCAAGATCCGCGGCTTTGAACGCAACGGCTTTGGCCCGCGCGATCTGGGGGCCGACAACGAAGACGCGCTGGGGGGCAATTACTTTGCCGTCGCGCGGTTCGAGGCGGACTTCCCCATCGGCCTGCCCGAGGAATATGGCATCAAGGGCGGTCTGTTCCTGGATGTCGGCTCGGTCTGGGGGCTGGACAACACCGCCGGCACCGGCGGCGAGGTGGACGATTCGATGCATCTGCGGTCGTCGGTCGGCTTCTCGGTGTTCTGGGATACGCCCATCGGACCCCTGCGCTTCAACTTCTCGCAGCCCCTGGCCAACGAAGACTACGACAAGACGCAGAGCTTCGATCTGACCATCTCGACGAGGTTCTGATGCACGGCCAGCGGCGGCTGCGGGGTCTGGCCGGGCTGGTCCTGGCGGCGTTCCTGCAGGCGGCCCCCGTCCATGCCCAGCCGGTGACGGGGGTGCCGCAGACGGCGGTGCTGACGCTGGACGAAGAGCGGCTTTTCACGGAATCGCGCTTTGGCAAGGCGGTGCTGGCGGCCCATGACCGCGAGGTCGAGGCGCTGATCGCCGAAAACCGCCGGATCGAGGCCGATCTCGAGGCCGAAGAACGCACCCTGACCGACCGGCGGGCCGGCATGAGCAAGGCCGATTTCGCGCCGCTCTCGGCCGCCTTCAACGAAAAGGTCGAAGGCATCCGCAGCGCCCAGAAAGCCAAGTCCGACGCGCTGAACCGCCGGTTCGAGGAAGAGCGCCGGCGCTTCTTCACCGCCGCCAGCCCGATTCTGGCGCAGGTCATGCAGGAACGCGGCGCGGTGGCCATCATCTCGAAACGCGCGGTGATCGCGGGGTTCGAAAACATCGACATCACCGAAGCGGCGGTGGCGCGGCTGGATACGGTGCTGGGGGCGGGGCCTTCGGTTGTCGTGGCGCCGCCGGACGGTGCGCCGGCGGAAACGCCCGCCGCGCCCTGACGCCCGCCGCGGCTTGTTTCGCCCCCGGCCTCTTGCTAGTCAGGGGCGAGGCCCCGCCAAGAGGGCCCCGAAGAGGAGTGACCATGACCGACACGCCCGAAACCGCGCCGCTGTCCGCCGACCTTGCGCTGATCCAGCGCATCATCCCGCACCGCTATCCCTTCCTTCTGGTGGACAAGGTGCGCGACATCCATGTCGGCAAATCCTGCATCGGCATCAAGAACATCACCTTCAACGAACCGCAGTTCCAGGGCCATTTCCCGGGCATGCCCATCTTTCCCGGCGTCATGATCATCGAGGCGATGGCCCAGACCTCGGGCATCCTTGTGGGGCTGACGATGGATCTGGTGGACAAGAACGCCAATGTCTTCTTCATGGGCGTCGATGCGGTGAAATTCCGCCGCAAGGTGGTGCCGGGCGACGTGATGGAACTGCATGTGACGGCGCTGCGCGGCGGCGGGCGGGTGTGGAAATTCGCGGGCAAGGCGATGGTCGATGGCGAACTGGCCTGCGAGGCCGAATTCATGGCCATGTTCGACGTGCCGAAATGACCGTCCACCCCTCGGCCTTCATCCATCCGATGGCCGCCGTCGATGATCAGGCGGTGATCGGTGAGGGCTGCGAGATCGGCCCCTTCTCGGTCGTCGGCCCCGATGTGGTGCTGCATGCCGGGGTGGTGGTGAAGTCGCATGCCGTGGTCACCGGCTGGACCGAGATCGGCGCCGGCACCACGATCTGGCCCTTCGCCTGCGTGGGTGAGGTGCCGCAGGACCTGAAGTTCAAGGGCGAACGGACGCGGCTGATCGTCGGCGCGCGCTGCCGCATCCGCGAAGGCGCGACGCTGAACACCGGAACCGAGGGCGGCGGCGGGCTGACGCAGGTGGGCGACGATTGCCTTTTGATGACCGGCGCGCATGTGGGCCATGATGCCATCGTCGGCAACCGGGTGATCCTGGCCAATCAGGTCGCCATCGCCGGCCATTGCCACATTGGCGATGATGTGATCATCGGCGGGTTGTCGGGCATCCACCAATGGGTGCGCGTGGGGCAGGGCGCGATCATCGGGGCGGTGACGATGGTCACCAATGACGTGCTGCCCTATGGTCTGGTGCAGGGCCCGCGCGGCGAGCTGGACGGGCTGAACCTTGTCGGGCTGAAGCGGCGCGGTGTCGACCGGTCTGAAATCGCCGCCATGCGCGCCGCCTTTCAGGCGCTGTCCGAGGGCGAGGGATCGTTTCTGGAACGCGCGCGGCGTCTGGCGGCGGAAACCCAAAGCGCCCATGTGCGCGAGATCTGCGATTTCATCCTTTCGCAGTCCGACCGCAGCTTCCTGACCCCGAAATGAGCGGCCTTGCGCTTTTCGCCGGCACCGGCGGGCTGCCGGCGGCGCTGGTCCGCGCGCTGGGGGATGAGGCGCCCCTGATCTGCGCGCTGGACGGCTTTCCGCCCGAGGGGGTGAAACCCGAAATTACCTTTCGGATCGAGCGGTTGGTGCCCTTTCTTGATGCGCTGGCCGAACGCGGCGTGACGCGGCTTTGCCTTGCCGGTGCGGTGCGCCGGCCGCGGCTGGACCCGGCGCTGTTCGACCCTGCGACGGCGCAGATGGTGCCGCGGCTGGTGGGGGCCATGCAGCAGGGCGACGATGCCACCCTGCGCGCCATCACCGGCATCTTTGAAGAGGCGGGCATTTCCGTGGTGGGCGTCGAAGACATCGCCCCCGGTCTTCTGCCCGGCCCCGGCGTGCTGGCGGGCCATGTCACCGCGGCGGATGAGGCCGATGCCACCCGTGCCGCCGCCATCGTTGCGGCCCTTGGCGCGGCCGATGTGGGGCAGGGCTGTGTGGTCGCGCGCGGCCTCTGCCTTGCGGTCGAGGCGCTGCCGGGCACCGATGCCATGCTGGCGCAGGTTGCGGGGCTGACCGGCGATCTGCGCCCGGCGAAGGGGCTGTTCTACAAGGCGCCGAAGCCCGGGCAGGACCGCCGCGTCGATCTGCCGGCGCTGGGGGTGCAGACGGTGATCAACGCCGCCGCCGCCGGACTGGCCGGCATCGCCTTTCAGGCGGGCGGCGTGATCTGCCTTGACCTGCCCGCCATGCAGGCCGAGGCAGCGGCGCGGGGCCTGTTCCTGTGGGCGCGCTGAGGGTCTTCCTGATCGCCGGAGAGCCTTCGGGCGACCGTCTTGGCGCGGCGCTGATGGTGGGGCTGAAGGCGCTGGCGCCGGGAGTGGAGTTTCACGGCATCGGCGGGCCCCTGATGCAGGCCGAGGGGCTGCAAAGCCTGTTCCCGATGCAGGAACTGTCGGTCATGGGCATTGCCGAGGTGCTGCCCAAATATTTCCACCTGAAGCGCCGGATCCGTGAGGCCGCCGCGGCGGTGCTGGCCGCGCAGCCGGCGGCGCTGATCACCATCGACAGCCCCGATTTCTGCCTGCGCGTCGCGGCGCTGGTCAAGACGGCGCGACCCGACCTGCGGACCATCCATTACGTCGCGCCCTCGGTCTGGGCCTGGCGGCCGGGGCGGGCGGCAAAGATGGCGCGGGTCATCGACCATGTGCTGGCGCTTCTGCCGTTTGAGCCGCCCTACATGACCGCCGCCGGCATGACCTGCGATTTCGTCGGGCATCCGGTGGTGGCCGAACCCCTTGCCCCGCCCGAAGCCGCCGCCGCGATGCGGGCCGAGGGGCCGGGGCCGCTGATGCTGGTGCTGCCCGGATCGCGCCGAGGCGAGGTGACGCGGCTGGCCGGGGTGTTCGGCGAAACGCTGGCGCAGGTGCAGGCGGCGCGGCCCGGCTTGCGGGTGGCCCTGCCGACGCTGCCCGCCATCGCCGGTCTGGTGGGCGAACTGACGGCCGGCTGGGCGGTCCGGCCCGAGATCATCACCGACCCCGACCGCAAGCGCACGGCCTTTGCTGCCGCCGATGTGGCGCTGGCGGCATCGGGCACGGTCAGCCTGGAACTGGCCGCCAATGACTGCCCCATGGTCATCGCCTATGACATGCATCCCATCTCGATGTGGCTGATGCGGCGGATGGCGCTGATCGACACGGTGACGCTGGTCAATCTGGTGGCGGAAAGCCGCACGGTGCCCGATTTTCTGGGCGCCGACTGCCGGGCTGACCGCATCGCCCCGGCACTTCTGGCGCTGCTGGAAGACCGCCATGCGCAGGATCAGGCCATGCGCCTGACGATGGAGCGGCTGGGCCGGGGCGGAGAGCCGCCGGGCCTGCGCGCCGCGCGGTCGGTGCTGTCAGTGATCTGACAGCCTTGGCGGGGTGCCCTTGCAGCCCCCGGCGCGCGACACTAAGACTCTGGCAAGTATCCGGCGATAACCCTTTCCCGAACCGACAGGCAGGTCTGACATGCGCGATCCGATGGACATCTACATGAACACCCTTGTGCCCATGGTGGTCGAGCAGACCAGCCGGGGGGAACGGGCCTATGACATCTACTCGCGGCTCCTGAAGGAACGGATCATCTTCCTTGCGGGCCCGGTGCATGACGGCATGTCCAGCCTGATCTGCGCCCAGCTGCTGTTCCTTGAGGCGGAAAACCCCTCGAAGGAAATCGCCATGTATATCAACAGCCCCGGCGGTGTGGTGACCTCGGGCCTGTCGATCTATGACACGATGCAGTACATCCGGCCCAAGGTTTCGACTTTGGTCATCGGGCAGGCAGCCTCGATGGGGTCGCTTCTGCTGCAGGCGGGCGAAAAGGGCATGCGCTTCAGCCTGCCGAACAGCCGGATCATGGTCCACCAGCCTTCGGGCGGCTATCAGGGTCAGGCGACCGACATCATGATTCACGCGCAGGAAACGCTGAAGCTGAAGCGCCGCCTGAACGAGATTTACGTCAAGCACACCGGCAACACCTATGAAACCGTGGAAGCCGCGCTGGAGCGCGACAACTTCATGTCGGCCGAGGATGCCAAGGCCTGGGGCCTGATCGACGAGATTCTCGACAGCCGCGGCAAGACCGACGAGGCGAAGTAAAGCAGTCAGCCGGGCGGCCGGGCGGGCCCCGGCCGTCACGCGGATTTCACATTGTGGAGGGGCAGGGCTTGGCCTAGACTTTCCACCGATACGGCCCCCCGGGGCAAGCAGAGGTAAGGCATGGCGACGAACTCGGGCAGCGACAGCAAGAACACCCTCTATTGCTCGTTCTGCGGCAAGAGCCAGCACGAGGTGCGCAAGCTGATTGCCGGACCGACGGTGTTCATCTGCGACGAATGCGTCGAATTGTGCATGGACATCATCCGCGAGGAGACGAAGACCTCGGGGCTGAAATCCACCGATGGCGTGCCGACCCCGCGCGATATCTGCAAGGTGCTGGACGATTATGTCATCGGCCAGATTCACGCCAAGCGCGTGCTGTCGGTGGCGGTTCACAACCACTACAAGCGGCTGAACCACACCGGCAAGGCGGGCGATGTCGAACTGTCGAAGTCGAACATCCTGCTGATCGGCCCGACCGGCTGCGGCAAGACGCTGCTGGCCCAGACGCTGGCGCGGATTCTGGACGTGCCCTTCACCATGGCCGATGCGACGACGCTGACCGAAGCGGGCTATGTCGGCGAGGATGTGGAAAACATCATCCTCAAGCTCTTGCAGGCCAGCGAATACAACGTCGAACGGGCGCAGCGCGGCATCGTCTATATCGACGAAGTGGACAAGATCACCCGGAAGTCCGACAACCCCTCGATCACCCGCGATGTTTCGGGCGAGGGCGTGCAGCAGGCGCTTCTGAAGATCATGGAAGGCACCGTGGCCTCCGTACCCCCGCAGGGCGGGCGCAAGCATCCGCAGCAGGAATTCCTGCAGGTGGATACGACGAACATCCTGTTCATCTGCGGCGGTGCCTTTGCCGGTCTGGAAAAGATCATCGCGCAGCGCGGCAAGGGTTCGGGCATCGGCTTTGGTGCCGAGGTGAAAGACCCCGATGCGCGCGGCGTGGGCGAGCTTTTTGCGGAACTTGAGCCGGAAGACCTGCTGAAATTCGGCCTGATCCCCGAATTCGTCGGCCGTCTGCCGGTGATCGCCACCCTGACCGATCTGGACGAGGCGGCGCTGGTCACCATCCTGACCGAGCCGAAGAATGCGCTGGTGCGGCAGTATCAGAAGCTTTTCGACATCGAGGGCGTCAAGCTGACCTTCACCGGCGACGCGCTGTCGGCCATCGCCAAGCGCGCCATCAAGCGCAAGACCGGCGCGCGGGGCCTGCGGTCGATCATGGAAGACATCCTTCTGGACACCATGTTCGAACTGCCGGGTCTGGAAGGCATCGCCGAGGTCGTGGTGAACGAAGAGGCGGTGAACAACGGCGCCAAGCCCCTGATCGTGCATACCGAAACCAAGAAGAAGGAACCCGCGGCGGCGGGCTGACCTTCGGTCACCGGATTGCCGGAAGGCGGGCCATCGGCCCGCCTTTTGCTTTGGGGCGGGGCAGCGATTTTTCGGCGAAAAATCGGGATCTGCGTGGGGGCGCCCGAGGCGCCCGACCGCCAGCCGTAGGGTGCGTGTTCACACGCACCGCCCCCGCCCCCATGGCGAAGGCCATCGCCTTCGCCAACGTGGAACATTGGCAAACCTCACCGGTCGGGCCTCAAAGGCCCGGCCAGCGCCCGCCCCGCCCATGGCGGGCGCTTCTCGCCCGCCGGGGCAGGCGCCGGCCTCTGGTGTCTCGTGTCGCATCGTCTCCGGCTGAACCGTCACCAGCGAGCGGGGCAAGGCAGTGCCTCGCCTGCTCCCGTCCGGGCCGCCGATGATCGCCTCTATTGGCGTAGGGTGCGTGGTTCCTATGCACCGTCCCGGCCACAATGGCGAAGGCCATCGCCTTCGCCACCGTGGAACATAGGCAAGCTGCACCGGTCGGGCCTCAAAGGCCCGGCCAGCGCCCGCCCCGCCCATGGCGGGCGCTTCTCGCCCGCCGGGTCGGGCGCTGGCCTCTGGTGGCTCGTGCCGCACCGACCCCGGCTGACCCGCCGCGCGCGGGCGGGGCGAGGCAGTGCCTCGTCTGTCCCCGCCCGGACGGCCGGCGGCAGGATCCGGTCCGAACCGGCTGCGCAATCCCCCGAACCCGCCGCATTCCCGCCCGCCCTGCAATCCGGCCTAGACCTTCCGCGCCCTTTCGGCCATATCAGGACAAACGATGCGGAGGCCCCGATGTATTTCCTCAAGCGCCTGCTGACCTGGTGGAACAGCCAGACCCTCGGCACCCAGATTTTCACCATGCGCAAGGGCGTGAAGGTGGGCGAGGATGATCAGGGCAACATCTTTTACCAGACCCGCGACGGCAAGCGGCGCTGGGTGATCTACAACGGCGAAACCGAGGCCAGCCGGATTTCCCCCGACTGGCACGGCTGGCTGCATTTCACCTGGAACGAACCGCCGACCCGCGCCCCCCTGGCCCACAAGCCCTGGGAAAAGCCGCATCAGGAAAACCTCACCGGCACCGAAGCGGCCTATGCGCCCACCGGGTCGATCCGCCGGGCCACCCCGGCGGCGCGCGCCGATTATGAGGCGTGGCAGCCCGAATAATGGCTGAAAACCGGGCAGAGGTTCTGGCAGGCGCGGTGGTTCTGGCCGCCGCAGTGGCTTTCGTGGGCTGGGCCGCCGGCGGCGACCGGCTGCGGGCGGCGGGCGGCAGCTATCCGCTGCACGCCTCGTTCCGCTCGGTCGAGGGGATCACGGCGGGGTCGGACGTGCGGATGGCCGGCGTCAAGGTGGGCACGATCACCGACCTGCGGCTGAACCCGCAGACCTATTTCGCCGATGTCACGATCGCCATGCAGCAGGACATCCTTCTGCCCGACGATTCGGCGATTCTGATTTCTTCCGAAGGGCTTCTGGGCGGAAACTATGTCGAGCTGGTGCCCGGCGGATCGCCCGACAACCTGGGCCCCGGCGATGAGATCGAGGATACGCAAGGCGCCGTCAGCCTGATCACGCTTCTGATGAAATTCGTCTCGGGCAAGGCGGACAGCCCCGACGATCCGGCCGGGGGCACCCCGTGATCCGTGCGGCGCTGCTTCTGGCGGTGCTGGCCGGCCCGGCGCTGGCGCAGGATGTGGCCGAGGCCAGCGGCGCGCGGCTGCGGCTTCTGGACAAGCTGACGGGCGCGGTGACGGACCTGACGCTGGCCGCCGGCGAAAGCGCCACGGTGGCGCGGCTGACGGTGCGGGTCGATGAATGCCGCTATCCGGCTGACAATGCCACCGCCGATGCCTTCGCCCATCTGACGATCCGCGATCAGGCGGCGGATGCGCCGGTGTTTTCGGGCTGGATGGTGGCGTCCTCCCCGGCGCTGTCGGCGCTGGACCATCCGCGCTATGATGTCTGGGTCCTGCGCTGCGACGTGCCCGACCTTGTGCTGCCCGAAGTCGAACCCCGCCCGGAAAGCGAAGGTGAGGACGCCGATCCCGCCGCCGATCCCGCGACCGACGACGGTAACGGCTGATACCCCGGCGGGTCAAAGCGGGCCGGGTTGTTCAGCGCGCGGGCCAGCCGGCGGTGATACTCGGCCCGCGGAATTTCCACCGCGCCGAGGCTCGCCAGATGCGGCGTCAGGAACTGCGTGTCAAACAGCGTGAAGCCCCCGGCCCGCAGCCGGTGCATCAGCCAGGCCAGCGCGATCTTTGAGCCATCGGTGGCGCGGGAAAACATCGATTCGCCCATGAAGGCCGCCCCCAGCGCCACGCCGTAAACCCCGCCGATCAGCGCGCCATCGCGCCAGACCTCAAGCGAATGGGCCTGACCCCGGTCATGCAGTGCCTGATAAAGCGCCGCGATGGCCGGGTTGATCCAGGTTTCCTCGCGCGCCGCGCAGGCCGCCACGACACCGGCGAAATCGCGGTTGACGGTGACCTGATAGTCGGCGCGCAATATCGCCCGGCGCAGGCTGCGCGAGATGTGAAAACCCTCCAGCGGAAACACCCCGCGCCGGCGCGGGTCGATCCAGTGCAGGTCGGGGTCCTCGCGCGACCGCGCCATGGGAAAAAGGCCCATCGCATAGGCGCGCAGCAGAAGGTCGGGGGTGATCTGGTCGGGCATGGGCTACCTGCCGGGCGGCGGGCGGCGCCCGAAGGCGCCGCGTCATCCTAGCCGAACTGGGCGGCCAGCCACTTTTCCAGCCAGTGGATGTTGTATTCGCCGTTCTGGATGTCGGGCTCGTTCAGAAGCGCGTCGAACAGCGGCACGGTGGTATCGACGCCATCGACGATCAACTCCCCCAGCGCGCGGCGCAGGCGGGCCAGCGCTTCGGGCCGGTCGCGGCCGTGGACGATCAGCTTGCCGATCAGGCTGTCGTAATAGGGCGGGATGGAATAGCCGCCATAAAGCGCCGAATCCATCCGCACGCCAAGACCGCCCGGCGCGTGGAACACCCGCACCTTGCCGGGGCAGGGGGCGAAGTTCGGCAGACGCTCGGCGTTGATGCGCACTTCGATGGCATGGCCGTTGATCTCAAGCTCGTCCTGCACGAAGGACATCGGCAGGCCGGCGGCCACGCGGATCTGTTCGCGCACCAGATCGACGCCGAAGATGCCTTCGGTGACGGGGTGTTCCACCTGCAGGCGGGTGTTCATCTCGATGAAATAGAACTCGCCGTCCTCATAGAGGAACTCGATGGTGCCGGCGCCGATGTAGTTGATCTTGGCCACGGCATCGGCGCAGATCTTGCCGATCTTTGCGCGCAGCTCGGGCGTGATCACCGGGCCCGGAGCCTCTTCAAAGACCTTCTGGTGGCGGCGCTGCAGGCTGCAGTCACGTTCGCCCAGATGCACGGCGCGGCCCTTGCCGTCACCGAAGACCTGAATCTCGATGTGGCGGGGCTTCTGCAGGTATTTCTCGATATAGACCTCGTCGTTGCCGAAGGCGGCCTTCGCCTCGGACCGCGCGGTGCGGAAGGCGACCTCAAGCTCTTCGGGGTTCCTGGCCACTTTCATGCCGCGCCCGCCGCCGCCGGCGGTGGCCTTGATGATCACCGGAAAGCCGATGGCCGCCGCCACGCCGATCGCGGTTTCATAATCCGGAACGCCGCCGTCTGACCCAGGCACCACGGGAATTCCCAGCGCCTTCGCGGTTTCCTTGGCGGTGATCTTGTCGCCCATGATGCGGATATGTTCCGCCGAGGGGCCGATGAAGGTCAGGCCGTGATCTTCCAGCGCCTGCGCGAAGCTGGCGTTTTCCGACAGGAAGCCATAGCCCGGATGCACCGCCTGCGCGCCGGTGATCTCACAGGCCGAGATGACGGCGGCCTTCTTGAGATAGCTTTCCGAACTGGGGGCCGGGCCGATACAGACGGATTCGTCGGCCATCCGCACATGCATCGCATCGGCGTCGGCGGTGGAATGCACCGCGACCGACTTGATCCCCATCTCGCGGCAGGCGCGGATGACGCGCAGGGCAATCTCGCCCCGGTTGGCGATCAGGATTTTCTCGAACATGCCCGCTTACTCGATGATCAGCAGCGGGGCGCCGTATTCCACCGGATGGCCGTCGCTGACGAGGATGCGCTTCACCGTCCCGGCGCGCGGGGCGGGGATGTGGTTCATCGTCTTCATCGCCTCGATGATCAGCACGGTCTGGCCCTCGGCCACGGTGGCGCCGACGGTCACGAAGGGGGCGGCACCGGGTTCGGCCGCCAGATAGCAGGTGCCGACCATGGGCGAGGTGACGGCGCCCGGGTGCTGGGCGGGGTCTTCGGGCGCGGCCGCGGGGGCCGCTGCGGCCGGGGCCGCCGCCGGGGCATGGGCCGCGGGGGCCGCCGCATAGACCGGCGCGGGGGCGGCGACGGTTACCACGTTCGCCTGCTTGACGACGCGCACCTCAAGGCTGTCATCCTCGCCATATTCGCGCTTCACCGAAAGCTCGGTCAGGTCGTTCTTGTTCAGAAGCTCTGCAAGCGCGGAGATGAAGGCCACATCCGCTTCGGAAGTCTGTTTGCTCATGCCGTCCTCTGCTGGCGTCATTTCACGGGCCGCGGATGCCTGCCGTTGCCCTTGGGTCGCCCACATATACGGCACAGACACCCCGGACAAAAGCCCCCGAAGCGCTTTTGGCTTCCGGCGGAAATTTACCGTTTGATAAAAAATCAGACCCGTGCCACGCTGGCGGTAATCAGAAGCAAGCGGAATGCTCGCCACGGAGGTATGATGACCAACAGCCCGCTGACGCCCGGCGTCGTGTCCGGCCGCCTGCCCGCGCAGGCCTATCACGACAACTTCTCGGATCTGGAACCCGCGTTTGACGCGCATGAGGCACGGGTGGCGGCGGATCGCTGCTATTTCTGCCATGACGCGCCCTGCATGACGGCCTGTCCGACCTCGATCGACATTCCGCTGTTCATCCGCCAGATCGCCACCGGCACGCCCGAGGCGGCGGCGCGGACGATCTTCTCGCAGAACATCCTGGGCGGCATGTGCGCCCGCGTCTGCCCGACCGAGACCCTGTGCGAAGAGGTCTGCGTGCGCGAGGTGGCCGAGGGCAAGCCGGTGGAAATCGGCCGGCTGCAACGCTTTGCCACCGATACGCTGATGGCGAAGGGGGTGCATCCGTTCGCGCGGGCCGAGGGCTTGGGCACTTCGGTGGCCGTGGTGGGGGCGGGGCCGGCCGGTCTGGCCGCCGCGCACCGTCTGGCGATGAAGGGTCATGACGTGGTGGTCTATGACGCGCGCCCCAAGGCGGGGGGCCTGAACGAATACGGCATCGCCAGCTACAAGGCGCCGAACGACTTCGCGCAAGCCGAGGTGGACTGGCTGTTGCAGATCGGCGGCATCCGGGTGGAAACCGGCCGGGCGCTGGGGCGTGAGCTGACGCTGGAGGGCCTGCAGGCCGCCTATGACGCGGTGTTCCTGGCCATCGGTCTGGCGGGCGTGAACGCGCTGCGGGCCGCGGGTGAGGAAAAGGACGGCGTGGCGAACGCGGTCGATTTCATCGCCGGCCTGCGCCAGACCGCCGACAAATCCACCCTGCCCATCGGCCGCGACGTGGTGGTGATCGGCGGCGGCATGACGGCGGTGGATGCCGCCGTGCAGTCGCGGCTTCTGGGGGCCGAGAACGTGACCATCGTCTATCGCCGGGGTCAGGAAAAGATGTCGGCCTCGGGCTATGAACAGGAACACGCCACCAGCACGGGGGTGCGCATCGTCACCCATGCCGCGCCGAAGGCGGTTCACGGCAACGGCGCGGTGACCGAGGTTGAATTCGAATACATGGCCGAAACCCCCGAGGGCCTGAAAGGCACCGGCGAGACCTTCCGCCTGAAGGCCGATCAGGTGTTCAAGGCCATCGGCCAAAGCCTGCAGGGCGTGCCTGCCGGGCTGGCGCTGTCGGGCGGCAAGATCGCCGTCGATGCCTTCGGCCGCACCAGCCTGCCCGGGGTCTGGGCCGGCGGCGACTGCGCGGAAGGCGGCGACGACCTGACGGTGACCGCCGTGAAAGAGGGCCGCGACGCGGCCGAAGACATCCATGCCAGCCTGACGGGGGACGGTGCGTGACCTCACGCACCCAACGGAGAAACGCACATGGCCAATCTTGCTTCGAATTTCATCGGCATCAAATCCCCCAACCCGTTCTGGCTGGCCTCGGCCCCGCCCACGGACAAGCAGTATAACGTCGAGCGTGCCTTTCAGGCCGGCTGGGGCGGCGTGGTCTGGAAGACTTTGGGCAGCGAAGGGCCGCCCATCGTCAACGTCTCGGGCCCGCGCTATGGCGCGATCTGGGGGGCGGACCGCCGGCTTCTGGGGCTGAACAACATCGAACTGATCACCGACCGCCCGCTGGAGGTGAACCTGCGCGAGATCAAGGAGGTCAAGCGCAAATGGCGCGACCGCGCGCTGGTGATCAGCCTGATGGTCCCCTGTGAGGAAGACTACTGGAAGGACATCCTCAAGGCGATCGAGGATACCGAGGCCGACGGGGTGGAGCTGAACTTCGGCTGCCCGCATGGCATGGCCGAACGCGGCATGGGCAGCGCGGTGGGGCAGGTGCCCGAATACATCGAGATGGTCACGCGCTGGGTGAAGCAGTATTCGCGCATGCCCTGCATCGTGAAGCTGACGCCCAATGTCACCTCGATCCTGCCGCCGGCGATGGCGGCAAAACGCGGCGGCGCCGATGCGGTCAGCCTGATCAACACCATCAAATCGGTGACCAACGTCGATCTGGACAACTTCTCACCCTTCCCGATGATCGACGGCAAGGGCAGCCACGGCGGCTATTGCGGTCCGGCGGTAAAGCCCATCGCCCTGAACATGGTGGGCGAGATTGCCCGCCACGGCGAAACCCGCGGCCTGCCGATTTCCGGCATCGGAGGGGTGACGACCTGGCGCGATGCGGCCGAGTTTCTGGCGATGGGGGCCGGCAATGTGCAGGTCTGCACGGCGGCGATGACCTATGGCTTCAAGATCGTGCAGGAGATGATCTCGGGCCTGTCGCAGTATCTGGACGAAAAGGGCATGGCGCTGGACGATCTGGTGGGCCGCGCCGTGCCGAATTTCGTCGAGTGGCAGGACCTGAACCTGAACTACGTCACCAAGGCCCAGATCGACACCGATGCCTGCATCAAATGCGGCCGCTGCTATGCCGCCTGCGAGGATACCAGCCATCAGGCCATCGCCATGTCGCCCGACCGCGTCTTCAGCGTGAAGGACGAGGAATGCGTGGCCTGCAACCTCTGCGTCAATGTCTGCCCGGTCGAGAACTGCATCACCATGGTCGAAAAACCGAAAGGCTGGATGGACCCGCGCACCGGCCGCCCGGTGGGCGATTACGCCAACTGGCAGACCCATCCGAACAACCCGGCCGCCACAGCCGCCGAGTAGGTCAGGGCCGGGGGAAACCCCGGCCTTTTCCATGGCGCGCGGGAAAATTCTTCGGCGAAGAATTTTCGGGGGCCGAAGAGTTTTCGCCGAAAACTCTTCTCGCGTCGCGCTTCAGACGGCGCCGCATGGCGGGCTTCCGCGCCGGCACCTTCCGCCCGGCGCGTGGGGCGCCTATCTTGGCGGGATGAAACATTTCTCGCTTCTCGATCTTTCGCCGATCCCCGAGGGCGGCAGCGCGGCCGATGCGCTGGCCAACTCGCGCGATCTTGCCGCCCATGCCGAGGGCTGGGGCTATCACCGCTTCTGGCTGGCCGAGCATCACAACATGCCCGGCATCGCCAGCGCGGCAACGGCGGTGGCCATCGGCCATGTCGCCGCCGGCACCCGCAGGATCCGGGTGGGGGCGGGGGGCATCATGCTGCCCAACCATGCGCCGTTGCAGGTGGCCGAGGCTTTCGGCACGCTGGCCACGCTGTTTCCCGGCCGGATCGACCTGGGCCTTGGCCGCGCGCCCGGCACCGACATGGCCACCGCCCGCGCCCTGCGCCGGCATATGGAGGCGTCCGACCGCTTCCCCGAGGATGTGGTCGAGCTTCTGGGCTACTTCGACGCCCCCGAGCCGCAGGCCCGCGTGCGCGCCATTCCCGGCGAGGGCACCGGGGTTCCGGTGTGGATCCTGGGATCAAGCCTTTACGGCGCGCAGCTGGCGGCCTGGCTGGGCCTGCCCTATGCCTTTGCCAGCCATTTTGCGCCGGATCATCTGGAGGAGGCGGCCGAGACCTATCGCCAGACCTTCCGCCCCTCGCAATGGCTGGAGGCGCCGCATTTCATGATGGCAGTAGGCCTGTGCGCCGCCGCGACCGATGCCGAGGCGGAATATCTGCGGTCCTCGCAGGTGCTGGCCTTTGCCCGGCTGCGGCTGGGCCGGCCCGGGCCCCTGCCGCGCCCGACCGGCGATCTGTCAGAGGTGCCCGGGGCGATGCTGGCCGAGGTGGAGCGGGTGCTGGGCTGTGCCGCCGTGGGCAGCCCCGACACCGTGGCGCGGCAGCTGGACGCGCTGATCGCGCGGCACCGGCCCGATGAGGTGATGGTGACGGGCATGATCCACGACCACGCGGCGCGGCTGGAAAGCCACCGCATCGGCGCAGAGATTCTGGCGGCGCGCGTGGCGTAGGGTGCGTGTTCACACGCACCTTGGGCAGCGGCGGTGCGTGCAGGCACGCACCCTACGGGGTGTTTGGGAAAACGGGCCGGGGCACCGGCCGCCCTGTCAGAGCGCGTTCAGGATCGCCGTGGCTTCGGTGCGGGTGTCGGAGAGCGCGCTGCGGTCTTCGCCGGGGTGGAACCGCGCGCGGGTGGCGGTGGGCATCGGGCCGGGCCGGGCGATGACCACGCGCGGGCCGGTGCGGACGCCTTCGGCCTGCCAGCTTTGCGCCATGGCGATCTGGGCGGCCTTGGTCGAGCCATAGGCGCCGAAGAACTTCTCGCCGCCATGGGGATCGTCAAAGAACAGCGCCGTGCCCTCATGCGCCCGCAACAGCGGTTCGACCAGCGGGATCAGCCCGGCGGTGGCGCGGATATTGGTGGCGATGGATTTCTCCATGTCCTTGCCATCGACCGACCCCATCGGCGCCAGAGGGGCCGCATGCACCGCCGCATGGGCCCAGAGCGCAAGGCCGCCCCAGCGGTCATGGATGGACCGGCAGAGATGGCGCATGGCATCGTCACTGGTGACATCCATCGGCGCCAGCGTCAGCCCGCCGCTGCCCGGCAGGCCTGCGGCCTTCACCCGGTCATCCAGTTCCTCAAGCCCGCCCACGGTGCGGGCGACGGCCACCACATGCCAGCCGCGCAGCGCCAGCTGCTCGGCCAGCGCCGCGCCAAGCCCGCGCGAGGCGCCGGTGACAAGTGCGACACGGGTCTGGGTCATGCGGTGTTCCTTCTGGCCGGCCCCCGGGGGTTTCACACCCCCGGACCCCCGTGGGATATTTGGGGACAGATGAAAGGGCAAGGGGGCGCCTAGCGGCCCCTTGCCGCGATTTCCGCCTGACGAAGCGCGATGATGCGGGCGACAAGGTCCGGGGGCAGGGGCTGCGCCGGGGTGAAGAGGAGGCCGGATTTCGAGGTCTTGAAGGGCGTGCAGTCGATCTGCGGGATGACGCTGCCGGAATGCGGGTAAAGCCCCAGATGGCGGGCGAAGGCGGCGTAGCCCGCGACCATCCGGCCCTTCGGCCCGGGCTGGCGGAAGCCGGGCATGGCGTAGGACATCACCTCGGCATGGCCGGGGAGGAGGGTGCGGAGTTGCGTGCGCAGGGCCTGCAGCGCGGTGCGCTGGTCATCGGGCAGGGCGGCGAGGTAGGCGTCTATGTCGGATGTCATGGCAGGGTGGCGGTGCGTGTGAACACGCACCCTACGGCGGGCGGGGCGTTATGGGCGCCCCGCACGGTCACTCTGCCGCCTTCATCTCGAAGCCTTCCTCGATCTTGTCCGAAGGCGCCACCGGATAGTCGCCCGAGAAGCAGGCGTCGCAGAATTTCGGTGCGCGCGGGTCGCGGCCCGCCGCCTCACCCGCCGCGCGGTAAAGCCCGTCCAGCGAGATGAACTTGAGGCTGTCGACGCCGATCCAGTCGCGCATCTCATCCTCGCTCATGGTGGCCGCCAGGAGCTTTGACCGCTCGGGCGTATCGACGCCGTAGAAGCAGGGCCAGGCGGTGGGCGGCGAGGCGATGCGGAAATGCACCTCGGCGGCGCCGGCCTCTAGGATCATGTCCTTGATCTTGCGGCTGGTGGTGCCGCGCACGACCGAATCGTCGACCAGGATCACCCGCTTGCCCTTGATCAGCGCGCGGTTGACGTTCAGCTTCAGGCGGACCCCCATGTTGCGGATCTGCTCGGTCGGCTCGATGAAGGTGCGGCCCATGTACTGGTTGCGGGTGATCCCCAGCGCGAAGGGGATGCCCGACTGCTGGGAATAGCCGATGGCGGCCGGCGTGCCGCTGTCGGGCACCGGGCAGACGATATCGGCGTCCACCGGGGCCTCTTTCGCCAGTTCCACCCCGATCTCACGCCGCGTCTCATAAACCGAACGGCCGCCGTACTGGCTGTCGGGGCGCGAGAAATAGACCTGCTCGAAGATGCAGAAGCGCGATTTCGCCGGGGCAAAGGGGCGCGAGGAGTCCACCCGGTTGCCCTCGATGATCACCATTTCGCCCGGGTCGATCTCACGCACGAAATCGGCGCCGATGATGTCCAGCGCGCAGGTCTCGGATGCCAGAGCCCAGCCCGAGTCGCCCACCCGGCCCAGCACCAGCGGGCGCACGCCAAGCGCGTCGCGCACCCCGATCAGCTTGGTCCGCGTCATGGCGATGACGCTGAAGGCGCCTTCCACCCGGCGCAGCGCATCCTTCATCCGCTCGGCGATGGTCTTCTGGATCGAGCGCGCCATCAGGTGGATGATGCATTCGCTGTCCGAGGAAGACTGGAAGATCGAGCCGCGCTCGATCAGTTCGCGGCGCAGCGCGGCGGCGTTGGTCAGGTTGCCGTTATGGGCGATGGCCGCGCCGCCCATGGAAAACTCACCAAAGAAGGGCTGCACGTCGCGGATGGCGGTGGCGCCCTTCGACCCGGCGGTCGAATAGCGCACATGGCCGATGCCGATGGGGCCGGGCAGGGTGGCGATGACATCGGCCTTGGTGAAGTTGTCGCGCACATAGCCAAAGCGGCGGGCCGAGTTGAAGCCATGTTCGGGGTGGTGTGTGACGATACCGCCCGCCTCTTGCCCGCGATGTTGCAGGGCGTGCAGGCCAAGGGCGACAAAGCTGGCGGCGTCGGCCACGCCGACCACGCCGAAGATGCCGCATTCCTCCTTCAGCTTGTCTCCGTCGTCGAGCGGCTGGAAGGGATGGGCGGGGAAGCGGCGCATGGGCACTCCGAATCCTGAGGGGGGCATGGCGCCCCCTTTAGGCCGAATGTGACGCGCTGTCACCCCCGGAACGCTGCGGCGCGGCGGGCCTAGTTGCCCGAGGGTGCGGGTTCGGCCGGAACCGGGGCGGCAGGGGCCGCGCAGGCGGCCGTCAGGTCGTTGTAGCGCTTGACGATCCAGTTCGGCGCATCATCGGGAACGGCGGCGTCGATATTGGCCTGGAACTGGGCAAAGATCTTGGCCGAGCGGCTGTCATCGACCATCGGCACGGTGTTTTCCGCCACCGCCCGGTCATAGACCAGAAAGGCCACACCGACCAGGACGATGCCGCGCAGGACGCCGAACAGGAAGCCCAGCCCCTGATCCAGCCCGCCAAGCGCCGAACGCTGCACCACCGAGGAAAACAGCGGCGTGAACAGCGAGGCCAGAATCAGCCCGATGGCAAAGACCGCCGCGAAGGCCGCGATGATCGACAGTTCGCAGCTGTCGCCCAGAAAATCGCCGACGACCGGGATTTCCTTTACCAGCGGCTGGGCCGAGGGGGCGAAGACAAAGGCAAGGATCGCCGCGCCGATCCAGCCGGCAATCGCCATCGCCTCACGCACGAAGCCGCGCGAATAGGCAAGGATCGCCGACAGGACGATGATCACCGCGACGCCCGCGTCGATCAGGGTAAAGCCTTCCATTCCGTCCCCTCCGGCGGGTCTCAGCCCGCTCCGAATATCTCTCCGGTGAAGGCGGTCAGGTCGGGCATTTCCCGCACCGTCATGCCCTCGACCTCTGCCAGCCGTGACCGGCTTGGCGCAATCGCCTGTGAGAAACCAAGTTTTGCCGCTTCTTTCAACCTGTTTTCGGTCTGGCCCACCGGACGAAGCGCCCCCGACAGGCTGATTTCGCCGAAAAGCACGGTTTCCGCCGGGATCGCCACATCCTCGCGGGCCGACAGCAGCGCCGCCGCCACCGCCAGATCGGCCGCCGGTTCGGTCACCCGCATGCCGCCCGCGACGTTCAGGAACACGTCAAGCCCGGCAAAAGGAATGCCGCAGCGCGCCTCAAGCACCGCAAGGATGGTGGACAGCCGCCCGCTGTCCAGCCCCACCACCGTCCGGCGCGGCGTGCCAAGGGGCGAAGGGGCGACCAGCGCCTGAATCTCGGTCAGCACCGGCCGCGTGCCCTCGATGCCTGCGAAAACCGCGCTGCCGGGGGTGGACTGGCCGCGCTCGGACAAAAACAGCGCCGAGGGGTTGGTGACCTCACGCAGGCCGCCGCCGGTCATCTCGAAGACCCCGATCTCATCGGCCGGGCCGAAACGGTTCTTCACCGCGCGCAGGATGCGGAACTGGTGGCCGCGCTCGCCCTCGAAATAAAGGACGGTATCGACCATGTGTTCCACCACCCGGGGGCCGGCGATCTGGCCCTCCTTGGTGACATGGCCCACCAGGATCACCGCCACGCCGCGCCGCTTGGCGAAGGTGACCAGCTCATGCGCCGCCGCCCGCACCTGGCTGACGCTGCCGGGCGCGGCCTCGACCGTGTCCAGCCACATGGTCTGGATCGAATCGATCACCGCCAGCGCCGGCCGCTCGGCATCCAGCGTGGTCAGGATGTCGCGCAGGTTGGTCTCGGCCCCCAGCCGCACCGGCGCATCGGCCAGCCCCAGCCTCTGCGCGCGCATGCGGACCTGCGCCGAAGCCTCCTCGCCGGAAATGTACAGGCAGGGCAGTCCCTTGCGGGCAAAGCTTGCCACCGCCTGCAGCAGAAGCGTCGACTTGCCGATGCCCGGATCGCCACCCACCAGAATGGCGCTTGCCGGCACCAGCCCGCCGCCCAGCACCCGGTCCAGCTCTTCCATGCCCGAGCCTGCGCGCGGCGGCGGTGCCTCGGTGCCCGACAGGTCGGACAGGGCCATCGCCTTGCCGCGCCCGCCAAGCGCCTTTGGCCCGGCCGACAGGGGCGCCTCTTCGATGATCGAATTCCACGCCCCGCAGGCCTCACACCGGCCCTGCCACTTGCGATGGGACGCACCGCAGGCGGTGCAGGTGAAAGAGGGTCCAGCCTTGCTCATGCGCCCTTGTCGCGCGAAATGCCGGCCCACTCAAGCCCGCCCCGCCGCGACGGTGGCCCTTGCAGCCCCCTTGCCATTTGCACCTTTCCAAATACTCCACGGGGGTGCGGGGGTGTGAAACCCCCGCCGCGCTCAGCCAGGGGCGCTGCGCCAGGACACCAGGATCGAGGCCAGGATGCAGCCGGTGAACAGATAAAGCCCCCAGGCGGTCTCCACCGTCACCATCCCCGCCCCCTTGGCCAGCACGATATACAGCGCCAGCAGGAAGATATCGGCCATCGCCAGCTTGCCCAGCAAGGACAACGCCGGCAGGACCGAGGGCTTCAAGAGGTCGTGGTGGATCAGCGCCAGCCCCACCGTCTTGGCGAAGGGGGCGAAGACGGCGAAGAAGGTCACCAGCAGCGCCAGCGCCGCATCGGTGCCCCACAGCGACTGCAGCCCGGTGACCACCGAAATCTCGTCCATGCCGAACAGGGGCAGCACCGCCGCCCGCATCAGCGGCGCGAACCACGACAGCGGAAACAGCACCAGCAGCGCCAGGTTCAGCCAGCGAAGGGCAGGGCCGGTCATGGTGCGGGGGCTGCCGTCTCAGGCCGCGTCCAGAAGGCGGCGGAACTGCGCGGGGTCAAACCGCGTGCCGCCCCGGCGCACGGCAAGGGCGTAGTCCACCAGTTCCTCGCGGGCATAATCGCGCCGCGCCGGCCCGGCGCCGGGGGCGCCGTGGATGCTGCCATGGGTCTGGAAATTGCGCCGCGCGGTGGCCAGGGGCACCGGCCCGCCGCCCTCGCCATCATCCTGCCAGTCGCAGAGCTTGCAGGTTTCATAGGCACCAAGGGTTCTGAGGGTGGGAAAGCCGCAGCAGGGGCAGGCGATCAGGTCGGACATGACGGGCACTCACAAACACGGAAAACGGATCGGACCCGAAGGTTAGACCAGCCCCGCGTCAGTGACAATATCCCGTCATTTTGCCGGTTTCGGCAGCGCCACCACATTGGCCTCGCGCGCGTCGTCATGATCGAAGTCATAGCCGAGGCCGGGCAGGATTTCCTTCAGGTCGGCCTCTAGCCGCTTCAGCTGCACCTGCGCCTGACGTTCCTCGGCCTCGATATCGGTCAGCCAGCGGCGCAATTCGTCACAGGTGCGCCGGGCGATGGTCAGCCGGTCGGTCAGGGCCTGCACTTCCTCTTGCCGCTGCTGCAGGAACATCCGGGCGCGCGACACCTTGGCATCCGAATAGGTGCGGGCCAGATCGCGGGTCTCCTGGCTCATCTGGGCCGCCAGTTGCAGCAGTTCGGGTTCCAGATGGGCAAGGTCGGGGTGGCTGCGCAGATGCTCCAGCCGCGCGCGCATCGCATCGAACTCGGCCGAGATCGAAAAGACCCCGGCGCGGTCGGCGGCATGGGCCACGCGATAGGCGCGGGCCACATCCTCCATCCCCATGGCGAAGGACCGGTGGCTGCGTTCCAGCCGCGCCATGCGGGCATTGGCGGGCAGGTAGAACAGCAGCAAGACCGCGATCAGCGTCAGGCCCAGCTGCAGCCACATCCCCGCCATCGGCACCGCCTGACCGCCGAAGAACAGCGCCACGTGCGGCCAGGGGATCAGCCCGAAGGCCGCCGCCACCGAGGCGCCGGTCAGCCCCAGCGCCAGCCCCACAAGCGCCGCCTGCGCCACCACGCGCAGCGCATCTGAAAGATAGGCCCAAGCGGCCGTCAGCCGTTCCGTCATGCCCCAACCCCGTTCCCTTGCTGCGAGGATTCCGCAAGCGACGGAAAATGCAAAGAATTTCGATTAAGATTTCCCAGAAACCCGGTTTGGCACCGCCCGGGGCGTGACTGTTCGCGATTGGGCGACAATCTGCACAACTTTGGGTTGATAGGCGCCGGCAAGGGCTCAGCCGTGAGGCGGATGCAGGCCTGCTGCCAGAGAGATTCTGTATCCGGCCGCCGCCCGGCGCCGGCAACCCCGCCCTCAGCGGACCGAGGCGATGGGGCCTTCGGCGCGGCCGTGGATGAACTGCGTGACGTAAGGGTCTGATGTGGCATCCAGTTCCGCCACCGGGCCGGTCCAGCGGATCAGCCCGTCATGCAGCATCGCCACCCGGTCGGCGATGGCGCGGACCGAGGACATGTCATGGGTGATGGTCATGGCCGTCGCGCCCATTTCCACCACGATCTCGCGGATCAGCTCGTTGATGACGCCCGACATGATCGGGTCCAGCCCGGTGGTCGGTTCGTCGAAGAAGATGATCTCGGGGTTGGCGGCGATGGCGCGGGCCAGGCCGACGCGCTTCTGCATGCCGCCCGACAGTTCGGCGGGGAACAGATCGGCGGTGGCGGGGCCAAGGCCCACCCGGCGCAGCTTTTCCACCGCGATCTCGCGCGCTTCGGCCTTGGTGCGGCGCTGCGGCCCGCGCATCAGGCGGAAGGCCACATTCTCCCACACCTTCAGCGAATCGAAGAGGGCACCGCCCTGAAACAGCATGCCGAAGCGCGACAGGAAGGCATCGCGCTCGGCCCGCGTCACATCCTCGCCGTCCAAAGTGATGGTGCCGCCGTCGGGGCGCACAAGGCCAAGGATGCATTTCAGCAGCACCGACTTGCCGGTGCCCGACCCGCCGATGACCACCATCGACTGGCCCTTCGGGATCACCAGATCGACCCCGCGCAGCACGCGGTTCGCCCCGAAAGCCTTGGTGACGCCGGAAAGTTCGATCATGCCGAGAAGAACACCTCTGTCAGCATGTAGTTCGCCGCCAGGATCAGCACCGAGGCCGCCACGACCGCCGCCTTGGTGGCCGCCCCCACGCCCTGCGCGCCGCGGCCCGAGGTCATCCCCATGTAGCAGCCCATCAGCGCCACGATGAAGCCGAAGACCGCGCCCTTCACCAGCCCCGAGCCGATGTCCCAGAACTGCAGGAAATCGACAGTGGTCTTGAGGTAAGTGGCCGAGTTGAAATCCAGCCGCGTCGTCGCCACCAGCCAGCCGCCGGCGATGCCGATGCTGTCACCCACCGCCACCAGCACCGGCAGCGCCAGCGTGGCGGCAAGGATGCGCGGAACGGCCAGATATTTCATCGGGTTGGTCGAAAGCGTGACCAGCGCGTCGATCTGCTCGGTCACCTTCATCGTGCCCAGTTCCGCCGCGATGGAGCTTGCGACCCGCGCCGCCACCATAAGCCCGCCCAAGACAGGGCCCAGTTCCCGCGTCATGCCGATGGCCACGATCTGCGGCACCACCGCCTCGGCGTTGAAGCGCGCGCCGCCGGCATAGATCTGCAGCGCCAGCGCCCCGCCGGTGAAGATGGCGGTCAGCCCGACCACCGGCAGCGACAGCCAGCCGATCTGGATCAGCGCATGCAGAAACTCACGGCCATAGAAGGGCGGGCGCGCCAGATGGCTGACGGCATCGGCGGCAAACAGCACCACCCGGCCAAGCCCTGCCAGCATTGCCAGCACCGGCCGGCCCAGCCCGGCCAGAAAGCGGGCGGGCAGGGCGCCCGCGCTCATGCCCCGCCTTCCAGATAGCGGCGGCTGTAGCGGGCACCAAGGCCCGTCAGAATCTCATATCCGATGGTGCCGGCGCTGTCGGCCAGATCGTCGGGGCCCTGATGGGGGCCAAGGATGTCCAGACTGCGCGGCACCTCGCGCAGGTGGCTGATATCGACGGTGATCATGTCCATCGACACCCGGCCGACCAGCGGGCAGGGCGTATCGCCATCCCACAGCACGGCGTTGTTCGACAGCCGGCGCAGCAGCCCGTCGGCATAACCGCCCTGCACCGTGGCGATCATCGCCGGCGCTTCGGCGATGTAACCGCAGGCATAGCCCACCGCCTCACCCGCCGCGACCTCACGGGTCTGGATCACCGGCAGCGACAGGGTGACGGTGCGCAGCGCGCCCTCATAGGGCCGCCCGCCGTAAAGGCCGATGCCGGGGCGCGTCAGGTCGAAATGCCAGCGCGGGCCAAGCAGGATGCCGCCGGTGGCCGACAGGCTGCGTGGCACGCCGGTGCCGTCGGTCATGGCGTGAAAGGCGGCCAGCTGCGCCTCGTTCATCGGATGATCGGGCTCATCGGCGCAGGCCAGATGCGACATCAGAAGCTCGGGCGAGGCTTCCAGCACGAAGGGCGCCGCCGCTTCCCATTCCGCCTCTTCCATGCCCAGCCGGTTCATCCCGGTATCCAGCTGCACGCCAAAGGCATGGCCCGGCAGCGCCTCAAGATGCCGGGTGACCTGATCGAGGCTGTTCAGCATCGGCGTCAGGTCCAGATCCTGGATCATCTCGGTATCGCCGGCCATATGGCCCGACAGGATGCAGATCTGCGGCCCCGGCCCCAGCGCCTGCCGCACCGCCGCGCCCTCTTCCGAGGCCGCGACGAAGAACCGCCGCGCCCCGGCCCGCGCCAGCGCCCGCGCCACCCGCCCGGCGCCGAGGCCATAGGCATCGGCCTTGACCACCGCAGCGGTCTGCACCCCGGAAGCCGAGGCCTTGTCGAGCGCGCGCCAGTTGGCCGCGATCGCGTCGAGATCAATGGTCAGAAGTCCGGTCGCCATAGGGCGGTTTTGACAGGCGGGCGGGCAGGGTCAAGCGGAAATTCCCGGATGGGGGCGGGTTCGGCGGGGCATCGAACCCCGCCGCCCCCGGCTGCCGCGGCGCGGGGGGGCAAAGGGCGCGCCGGTTGCACCCCCGGGGCGCTGCCCGCCGTCCATTGGTTTCTTGAACCAATGGCGAAACCAATGGACACCCCGGAGTATTTGAAAAGGTACAAATGCGGAGCGGGCCCCCTGCATTAGCACCTTTCAAAATACTCTCGGGGGGTGCGGGGGGCGAAGCGCCCCCGCGGCCGGCGGGTGGGCCTAGAACGCCGCTTCGCCTTCCTGCCAGGGTTTGGCGAGGTTGCCGAAGCGGGTGAAGCGGCCTTCGAAGGACAGCGCGACGGTGCCGATCGGGCCATGGCGCTGTTTGCCGATGATGACTTCGGCGACGCCATGGCATTTTGCCATCATGTCGAGCCAAGCAGACATCTTTTCCAGTTCGTGGTCGGCGGGCTTTTCGCGTTCGCGGTAATATTCCTCGCGGAAGACGAACATCACCACGTCGGCGTCCTGTTCGATCGAGCCCGATTCGCGCAGGTCGCTGAGTTGGGGGCGCTTGTCCTCGCGGCTTTCGACCTGGCGCGACAGCTGGCTGAGCGCGATGACGGGGATGTTCAGTTCCTTGGCGATGGCCTTCAGGCCCTGGGTGATTTCCGACACTTCCTGCACGCGGTTGGCTTCCGAGCTTTTCGAGGTGCCCTTCAGAAGCTGCAGGTAGTCGATCATCAGCACGTCCAGCCCGTGGGTGCGTTTCAGGCGCCGGGCGCGGGCGGCGACCTGGCTGATCGGCAGGGCGGGGGTGTCGTCGATGTAAAGCGGGCAGCTTTCCAGTTCCTTCGCGGCCTCGACGAACTTGCGGAACTCGAACTCTTCCATGTCGCCGCGGCGGATCTTTTCCGAGGGCACTTCCGAGGCTTCCGACAGGATCCGCGCCGCCAGCTGTTCGGCCGACATTTCGAGGCTGAAGAAGCCCACCACCCCGCCATCCACCGCGCCCTCGCTGCCGTCGGGCTTGCGGCCGCGGCGGTAGGTCTTGGCGATGTTGAAGGCGATGTTGGTGGCAAGCGAGGTCTTGCCCATCGAAGGCCGGCCCGCAAGGATGATCAGGTCGCTTTCGTGCAGGCCCCCCAGCTTCTTGTCGAGGTCGATGAGCCCGGTCGAGATGCCGGCCAGACCGCCGCCGCGCTGATAGGCGGCGTTGGCCACATTCACCGCGTCGGTTACCGCCTTGAGAAAGCTTTGGAAGCCGCGTTCGGCAACGCCCTGTTCGCCCAGCTTGTAAAGCCGCTGTTCGGCCTCGGTGATCTGTTCGCGCGGCTCGTTCGCCACATCGACCTTGGCGGCCTTGGCGGCGATGTCGCGGCCAAGCCCGATCAGTTCGCGGCGCACCGCGAGGTCATAGATCATCTGGGCATAGTCGCGCGCCGCGAAGGCCGAGATCGCGGCCCCGGCCAGGCGCACCAGATAGGCCGGGCCGCCGAGTTCCTTCAGCCCTTCGTCATCCTCGAAGAAGGGTTTCAGGGTGACGGGGCTGGCCAGCGCGTTCTTCTGGATGCGGGCGGCCGCCTTCAGGAAGATGCGCTGGTGAACGGGGTCGAAGAAATGCTCGGCCTTCACGAGGCTGGCGATGCGGTCATAGACATCGTTGTTGGTCAGGATCGCGCCCAGAAGCTGCTGCTCGGCCTCGATGTTGTGGGGCAGCACGGCCTCGGCATCCGCCTCGGCGGGGAGAGGCGCCGGGGGGCGCAGGGTGGCGATTTCGTTCATGACGGTCCTCCGAAGCCTGGCTTGTTAACGGTCACGCCGCGCTCCGGCAACGGGCAAAACCTTGTGGACAGACCGGTGGACGATTCGCGCCGTCTGGCGGTGGTCCGCAAGGCATCCTACCACATCTTGCGATGCAGGCGCAGAACATCCCGAAAAGGGCGATTCGGGCGGCGGGTTTTCCCCAAACCGTCCACAGGCGCGACCCCCGTTTTTTGGCGGGCTATTTCGCGCGGGCGTCCTGCCAGGCGCGGGGGCCTGAGAGGAAAGCCTCGACCTCGCTCAGCGTGGCGCTGTCGAAGGCGCCCGAGGTCTTGGCCTCGGCCAGAACGTCCCACCAGGTGCAAAGATGGTGCAGCGCCACGCCGTGGTCGGCCAGCCGGCCGATGGTTTCGGGGAAGATGCCGTAGTAGAAGATCACCGCGGTATGGCCGCAGGTGGCACCGGTTTCGCGGATTGCATCGACGAAGGAAAGTTTCGAGCCGCCGTCGGTCGTCAGATCCTCGACCAGCAGCACGCGCTGGCCTTCGGTCATCGCGCCCTCGATGCGGGCGTTGCGGCCATAGCCCTTGGGCTTCTTGCGCACATAGGTCATCGGCAGGGCCAGACGCTCGGCCACCAGCGCGGCAAAGGGGATGCCGGCGGTTTCGCCGCCCGCGATGTTGTCGAAGGCCTCCATCCCGGCCTCGCGCATCACGGTGACGGCCAGGAAATCCATCAGGGTCGAGCGGATGCGGGGATAGCTGATCAGCTTGCGGCAGTCGATGTAGGTCGGGCTGGGCAGGCCCGAGGCCAGGGTGAAGGGGGTGGCCGCGTTGAAATGCACGGCCTTGATTTCCAGAAGGGCGCGGGCGGTCAGGCGGGCGATCTCTTCTTTCGGCGGGAAGGTCGAGGGGATCATGGGGCGCTCCTTCGGTCTGGCGGGCAGGGTTTTCGCCGAAAACCCGGTTCTTCTGATTTTCGGCGAAAATCAGGGTCTCAGGTTTCGACGTGCCAATGCACGGGGAAGCCGGGGTTGAAGACGGTGACGGGGCCGGCTTCGGTGAAGATCTTCTCGGGGAAGGTTTGCGGCGCCTCGTGCTTCACAAGCTGCAGCGTCGCGCTGTTGGCCGGCAGGCGGTAGAAGGCCGGGCCGTTCAGGCTGGCGAAGGCCTCCAACCGGTCCAGCGCGCCGTCTTCTTCAAAGACATGGGCCAGAAGCGGCATGGTGTTGGTGGCGGTGAAGCAGCCGGCGCAGCCGCAGGCATGTTCCTTCAGCGCATCGACATGGGGGGCGCTGTCGGTGCCAAGGAAATAGGCCGGGTTGCCGCTGGTCGCGGCGCGGCGCAGGGCCAGACGGTGCTTTTCGCGCTTGGCGACCGGCAGGCAGTAGTAATGCGGCTTGATCCCGCCCACGAGGATGTGGTTGCGGTTGATGATCAGGTGGTGGGTGGTGATCGTGGCACCCAGATTGGCGCCGCCTTCGGCCGCATAGGCCGCGCCTTCCTCGGTCGTGATATGCTCCATCACCACGCGCAGCTCGGGCAGGCGGCGGCGCAGCGGGTCCAGCACGGTGTCGATGAAGACCGCCTCACGGTCGAAGATATCGACCTGCGGATCGGTCACCTCGCCATGGGTGCAAAGCGGCAGGCCGATTTCCGCCATCTTTTCAAGGACGTTCATCACGTTCTTCAGGTCACGCACGCCGGAATGCGAATTGGTGGTGGCGCCGGCGGGGTAAAGCTTGACCGCCTTGACCAGACCGCTGGCGGCGGCGGCGGCCACATCGGCCGGGTCGGTGCCTTCGGTCAGGTAAAGCGTCATCAAGGGCTCGAACGCCATGCCTTCGGGCAGGGCGGCCAGAATGCGGTCGCGGTAGGCGGCCGCCTGATCGCCGGTCACCACCGGGGGCACCAGATTGGGCATGATGATGGCGCGGGCGAAATGGCGCGCGGTTTCGGGAAGCACACCTTTCAGCATTGCGCCGTCGCGCAGGTGAAGGTGCCAGTCATCGGGGCGGCGAAGGGTGATGCGGGTCATGGTCAAGGCCCTAGCGCAAGCGCGCCCCGCTTTCCAGAGGCAGGAATGCCACGCTGCCGGCTTTCGCGGCATTCATGCATCCGTCACACTGGTATCGGCGCGCAGCCGGGCAGAAGGTGGTCGGACCAAGGAATGGAGTTTCCGATGCGATTCCCCGATGTCGAAGAGATGATCCTTCCTGCGCTTGAGGCCGGACTGATGCTGGCCGAGGCGCAGATGGTCATCGCGATGCGGATGGCGGGGCTGGCCGGGCTTTGGCCCATGGCGCCGCATGAGGGCTTTCTGATGGTGGCCGAAAAGGTCGAGGCGGGCCATGCCGCCGCAAGCGCCGCGCTGGTCGCGGGGATGCGGGGCGGAAATGCCGGGCAGGTGGCGCTGGCCGCCATCGCCCCGGTGCGTCAGCAGACCCGGGCCAATGCCCGCCGGCTGATGGGCAACTGATGCGGGGGCTGTTGGCGCTGATGCTGGCCGCGCTGCCGATGGCGGCGGGGGCGCAGGACATCGACTGCGACAACGCCATGGCGCAGCAGGAGTTGAACTGGTGCGCCGAGCAGGACTGGCTGGCCGCCGATGCCGAGCTGAACGCGGTTTGGCCAATGGCGCGGGCGGCGATGAAAGACATCGATGCCGGTCTGCCCGCCGACATGCGCGGCGCCGACAAGGCTTTGCTTGAGGCGCAGCGGGCTTGGATCACCTTCCGCGATGCCGAATGCGCGGCGGCGGGCTGGCCGATGCGGGGCGGCACGGCGGAACCCCTGCTGATCTATGGCTGCCTTTACACCCTGACGCAGCAGCGCACCGCGGACCTGCGGGCGTTGGCCGAAGGCTATTAGGCCTCGGCCTCACCCGAACGGCGAAGGAGTTTCTCCAGACGCCGCGCCACGCGCGGGGCCTTCAGCCGCTTGGTGATCGACCGCGCCGCCATGATGGTCAGGCCCCGGCGGCCCTGCGCCTCGGTCCGGTCCAGAAGCGCCTCGATATAGGGGCCGAAGCTGCGGCGCTTGCGCCAGAGCTGGGCGAAGGTGAAGCCGCCCAGACGGCCGGCCATCGCCAGATCCAGCACCTCGCCCAGAATGCCGGTGTGGTGCAGCGCCCAGTCGAGCCGGTCCTTCATCAGCCGCATCGGCAGAAGCGTGACCCAGGGCGCGCGGAACAGGGCGGCGTGCATGGCGTCTTCGGCGACCGTCGGATCGAAGAGAATCGCCACCTGACCGGCGCCCTCGGTCATGTCGGGGGCATAGCCGTAGCGTGAGGTGAAATCCTTGCGGCGGGCGGCCATGTCGCGGCGGTCCCAGCCGGCCAGCGCGGGCGACTGGGTGGCGCGCGGCGACAGCGCCAGCACCTGCGCGCCCGGCGCCGTCACCGAATAGGCGCAGGCCGCATAGCCGCCGGCACCGGCGCCGTAGAACAGCACGCGGTCGAAATCTTCAAAGAAGGCGTCATCGACCAGCCGGTCGAAATAGGCCCAGACCGCCGGATCGCGCCACCAGGTCTCGCCCTCGGCGAGGATGGCCAGATGCGACCAGCCGCGCTTGACGGCCAGCGCATTGCCCTGCGGCATCCGGTCGGGGCGGGCCATGGCACTTTGCCGGGTCTCGAAACTGACCAGAAGCGTGGTGCCCAGATCGGTGAAGAAGGCCCAATGCGCCTCACCCAAAGGCTCGACATAGCCCTCTTCCTCGGTCAGCGCCTCAAGCGCGGCGATCCAGCTTTCGCGGTCGGTCGCCTCGGCGGCGGTGGGGCGGGTGGCGGTGTCGGTCATGGGGCACTGGAACTGCAACGGTTGGGGCTGGCGCATCATCGGTGCGCGAGGCCCCGTCTAGCAAGGCAAATTGCGGCAGATTTGCGGCCGCAGCATCAAACAGTCCGGCGCGATTGTTTCACCAGAGCGCGAAAAACACGCCTAAATGTTGCGTTTCTCGGCCGATGCACGCATAGCGTGTGCCAGAAGTGGCCGTGCCCTGTCCAAATCAAGGCAATTCGATGGCGGCACCATCAGAAGACGGCCGAACAGCGCGCGCCATTCCTCATCCGCCATCAGGGCGGTGAAGCGGGCCTTGCGCCAGTCCACCGCGGCGCGATGCAGCGGGCCCAGCACCGGATCGGCCAGCAGTTCCGCCCGCAGCGCGCGGCTGTCGAGCGCCAGGATCGAGCGGTCTTCGGCCTGACAGAAGTTGCGTTCGACCCAATAGCCCATGTCAAAGCCCGCCGCCTGACGGTTGGCGCGGCCGCGGTCGCATTTGACAAGGTAGCTTTCCATCGCCCCCAGCGCGTAATGGTTCAGCTGCGCAAGGCCATAGTTGTCGCGGGTATAGTCGGAGAAGCTGCGGTTGCCGGCAGCAAGTTCAGGCACCGGGCGGCCCGAACCGTCGAACCAGCGGGGCAGGGTGCCGGGTTCCGCCCCGCGGGGGCGGTGGACGCCGGGTTTCTTCCAAAGGCCGGCGTTGCGGTAAAGCGTCTTGAACTGCTGGGCGCGCCAGGGCCAGGCAAAGGTGGCCGGGGCGGCACGGGTGAAGGTTTCGGTCACCGGCGCTCCGGTGAACGCGACCACGCCGGCATTGCCGAACATCCGCCAGGTCAGGGTGATGGCATCGGCCTCGGGCAGGGCCTGCAAAAGGTCGGGCAGGCGGCGGGCGCCGGCGTGGATGTTCACGAATTCGTCGATGTCCAGCACCAGCAGCCAGTCGGCCGCGCGCAGCGCCGGATGGCGGGCCGCCAGCTTCAGCGCCGTCCATTGCGGGCCTTCGGCATGGGGTCCGGCGTTGCGGACATGGCTCAGCCAGCCCATGGCGGCCAGCCGGTCCAGCATCGCGTCGGTGCCGTCGGTGCAGTCGTTCGAGAAGACCAGGAAATCGTCAAAGCCCGCGGCGCGGTGATGGGCCAGCCATTCCAGAAGGAAAGCGCCCTCGTTCTTGACGGTCAGGATGGCGGTCGCGCGCATGGCGGCAGATTGGCCGGGCCGCCCGGGCGGCGCAAGGGGGATGGCGGGCGGAAGAGGAAGGGCAGGGCCTTTCCCCGCCCGTCGCGGGGCGGGGTCACCTTGCCCGGTTCAGCGCGGCAGACAGAGGCCAGCGCCTGCCCCGGCGGGCGCTGGCCGGCGGCCTTTGGGCCACCGGCGGCAGGGGGAACCTTTGCCGCGTGGCCTCGGCGATGGCCTCGGCCAATGGGGCGGCGAACCTCCCGGGAACCGGATTCACCCCGTAGGGTGCGTGTTCACACGCACCTGTGTCGGGCCGGGATGGTGCGTGCAAGCACGCACCCTACGGGCGGCTTTCGGGGCCACCGGCGGCAGGGGAACCGGCACAGCGTGGCCCCGGCCAATGGGAGGGGTGACGCTTCCGGGCAGGCCTTTAGCCTGCGCGTCGCCGCTCTCGCGCGAAGGCGTAAAGCCCCGACAGGATCACCAGCGCCGATCCGGTCAGCGTCCAGCCGTCGGGGCGTTCGCCCAGAAACACCATGGCCAGCACCACGGCAAAGACCAGCCGGGTATAGCGGAAGGGGGCCACCACCGACACCTCTCCCCGCCGCATGGCCAGCACCACAAGGTAATAGCCCGCGATGCCCGAAATCAGTGCGCCGCCCAGCTGCGCCCAGCGGGCCGGCGCCACGGGGGCGGGGGCATCGCCCGCGATCAGCATCAGCAGAAGCCCCGCCGGCACCATGCCCATATAGGCCCAGGCCGACAGCTGCAGCGAACCGACGCTGGCCGGCATGGTGCGGGTGGCAAGGTCGCGCGCGGCCAGCACCACGACGCAGCCCACCGTCAGAAGCCCCGCCAGCTGAAACCCCTCGGCCCCGGGGCGCAGGATGATCAGGACGCCCAGAAAGCCCAGCCCGATCGCCGACCAGCGCCGCCAGCCGACCTTTTCGCCCAGAACCAGCGCCGCCCCCAGCGTGACCACAAGGGGCGAGGCCTGCAGAAGGGCTGCGTTCACCGACAGGGGCGCCAGCGCCAGCGCGGTGATGTAAAGCATGGCCGCCGCCGCCTCGGACAGCGTGCGCACCAGCGCCGCGCCACGCAGCGCCTGAAGGCTCAGCACCCGTTCCCCCTGCCGGGCGGCGATGGCCCAGAAGATCAGCGCCCCCGCCCCCCCGGTCAGCGCCAGGACCTGACCGGGCGGCAGGGCGCTGGCGGCGGTCTTCAGGAACAGGTCCTCGACCGCGAAGGCGGCCATCGAGGCCACCATCATCGGGGCCGCGCGCGCATTGTCGGATTGCGGGGTCACTTGCCCTCGGGCTTCTTGACCGGAACGGCCAGCAGTTCAAGGCGGTGTCCGATCAGCCGGTAGCCCAGCCGGGCGGCGATCTTTTCCTGAAGCGCCTCGATCTCGGGATCGACGAATTCGATGACGGCGCCGGTCGAGACGTCGATCAGATGGTCGTGGTGGTCACGCTCGGCATCTTCATAGCGGGCGCGGCCGTCGCCGAATTCCAGCTTTTCCAGTATCCCCGCCTCTTCGAACAGCTTCACCGTGCGATAGACGGTGGCCAGAGATATCCGGGGGTCAACGGCGCTGGCGCGGGCGTAAAGCGCCTCGACATCGGGGTGGTCTTCGGCGGCGCCGATCACGCGGGCGACGACCCGGCGCTGGTCGGTCATGCGCAGGCCGCGGGCTTCGCAACGGGCGATGATGTCGGACATGGGCCGCCTCCTTTCGAACCGATTACCCCATGCCCCCCGGCGCTGCCAGCCCTTTTGCCCGACTTGACACTTGTGTCGGGCGGCGAAAGGCTGGGACCGGCGTGAAGGAGCGGGTGATGCGCAGGGAACGGCTGGACGGGGTGGGCCTCGCGGCAATTCTGGGGGTGACCCTGCTTCTGGCGGTGAACCAGATCGTCATCAAGGACGTGAACCGCGGCATCCAGCCGGTGTTCTTTGCCGGGCTGCGGTCGCTTCTGGCCACCGGGTTCGTCTGGCTTTGGCTGCGCCACCGGGGGCTGACGGGCCGGGTGCGCCGGGCCGATCTGGCGCCGGGCCTGTGGGTGGGGCTGGTCTTCGCCATCGAGTTCATGGCGCTGTTTCTGGCGCTGGACCTGACCTCGGTCGGCCGGGCCTCGGTGATCTTCTATTCGATGCCGGTCTGGATGGGGCTTCTGGCGCATTTCGGCCTGCCGGGAGAGCGGCTGACCCTGCCGCGCGCCGCGGGGCTGACGCTGGCCTTTGCCGGCACGGCCTGGGCGATCCTGTCGCGCGATCCGGGGGGCAGGGCGAACCTTTGGGGCGATCTTGCGGCGCTGGTGGCGGCCTGGGGCTGGGCGCTGTCGGCCTTCCTCGCCCGCGCCACGCGGCTGCGCGAGGCGGGGCCCGAGGCGCAGCTGTTCTGGATGGTGGCGGTGTCGGGCCCGCTTCTGCTGCTGGTGGCGCCGCTGTTCGGGCCGCTTCTGCGCCAGGTCGAGCCGGTGCACTGGCTGTGGCTGGTGGGCCTTGCCGGGGTGGTGGTGGCGGGGGGCTTCATCACCTGGCTGTGGCTTTTCTCGGTCTATCCCAGCGCGGTGGTGGCCAGCTTTTCCTTCCTGACCCCGGTCTTCGCCATTCTTCTGGGTCATCTGGTCTATGGCGAGGTGCTGGCGCCCGGGCTGATGGGGGCGGCGATTCTTGTCGGGCTGGGGATCGTGATGATCAACCGGCGGGCCTGAAACCGGGCTTTCCGCAGATTCGCGCCTTCACGCGGAATGGCAGCGCCCGGCGGCAAACCCGCCCAGATCTTCGGGTTTCGCGCCCTCTTCACAAACTGCTTCAACCCTTGTCCACAGGCTGATCCCCAGATTGCGGCCGGCCTATAGGTGGGGGCCATATTCGGCATTGATGGCCGTCAAGCACTAAATCTGGTGTCAGGGTGTAAAAAATCCGTTGAAGGCCCGCGCGGTTTGCGACAGTTTGACAAAGCCCGATGACCGCGCACCAGATGTTGTGGCCCTAGGGTATCAGAACAGACCTTAGCAATCGCCCGCAAAAGGGCGAAACGTCCGCTTGCAGGCGGGCGCGGGAAGGCTTGTTCGGCGGAACATGAACACTCGGACGGGCAAAGCCCGCCGCAACCAGAGGGACCCGGGGCAGAGATGAAGATCGAGCGGAAATTCACGACCGAGGCCGCAGGCGCCTATGGCGCGATGGCCTTCACCAGGACCACCTCCGAGATTCGCAACCCCGACGGCAAGGTCGTCTTCCGCAACGAGGCGGTCGAGGTGCCCGAAGGCTGGAGCCAGGTGGCGTCGGACGTGCTGGCGCAGAAGTATTTCCGCAAGGCGGGCATCCCGGCCCGGCTGAAGAAGGTCAAGGAACGCGACGTTCCGAAATTCCTCTGGCGCTCGGTCGCCGATGACGAGGCGATGGCGACGCTGCCCGCCGATCAGCGTCTGGTGGGCGAAACCAGCGCCAAGCAGGTCTTCGACCGGCTGGCGGGCGCCTGGGCCTATTGGGGCTGGAAGGGCGGCTATTTCACCACCGAAGCCGATGCCAAGGCCTATTACGACGAGATGCGCTTTATGCTCGCTCGCCAGATGGCGGCGCCGAACAGCCCGCAGTGGTTCAACACCGGCCTGCACTGGGCCTATGGCATCGACGGCCCGTCGCAGGGGCATTTCTACGTCGATCACAAGACCGGCGTGCTGACCAAGTCGGACAGCGCCTATGAACATCCCCAGCCCCATGCCTGCTTCATCCAGTCGGTCTCGGACGATCTGGTGAACGAAGGCGGCATCATGGACCTGTGGGTGCGTGAAGCGCGGCTCTTCAAATACGGCTCGGGCACCGGCACCAACTTTTCCTCGCTGCGGGGTGAGGGCGAGAAACTGTCGGGCGGCGGCAAATCTTCGGGCCTGATGGGCTTCCTCAAGATCGGCGACCGTGCGGCGGGGGCGATCAAGTCGGGCGGCACCACGCGGCGCGCCGCCAAGATGGTGATCTGCGACATGGATCACCCCGACGTCGAACAGTTCATCAACTGGAAGGTCATCGAGGAACAGAAGGTCGCCTCGCTCGTGGCCGGTTCCAAGGCGCATGAGGCGCGGCTGAACGACATCTTCACCGCCATCCGCCAGTGGGACGGCTCGGCCGAGGATTCGGTCGATCCGGCGAAGAACCCGGCGCTGAAATCGGCGATCAAGGCCGCCAAGAAGGCGATGATCCCCGACACCTACACCAACCGCGTGCTGCAATATGCACGGCAGGGCTTCACCTCGATCGAATTCCCGACCTATGACACCGACTGGGACTCTGAGGCCTATATCACCGTCTCGGGCCAGAACTCGAACAACTCGGTCCGCGTGACCGATGCCTTCCTGCGCGCGGTCAAGGAAGACCTGCCGTGGGAGCTGATCCGCCGCACCGACGGCAAGGTGGCCAAGACGATCTCGGCCCGCGAGTTGTGGGACCAGATCGGCCATGCCGCCTGGGCCTGCGCCGACCCCGGCATCCAGTTCCACGACACGGTCAACGCCTGGCACACCTGCCCCGAAGACGGCCCGATCCGCGGTTCGAACCCCTGCTCGGAATACATGTTCCTGGACGATACGGCCTGCAACCTGGCGTCGATGAACCTGCTGACCTTCTTCCATGACGGCAAGTTCGACGCCGAGGCCTATGTTCATGCCAGCCGGCTGTGGACGGTGACGCTGGAAATCAGCGTGATGATGGCGCAGTTCCCCTCGAAGGAAATCGCGCAGCTGTCCTATGATTTCCGCACGCTGGGCCTGGGCTATGCCAATATCGGCGGGCTTCTGATGAACATGGGGCTGGGCTATGACAGCCCCGAGGGCCGGGCGCTGTGCGGCGCGCTGACCGCGGTGATGACCGGCGTGGCCTATGCCACCTCGGCCGAGATGGCGCGCGAACTGGGCGCTTTCCCGGGCTACGAACGCAACGCCCGCCACATGCTGCGCGTCATCCGCAACCACCGCGCCGCCGCATGGAGCCGCGACGGCTATGAAGAGGTGAACGTCAAGCCGGTCGCGCTGGATGCCGCCAACTGCCCCGATCAGGCGCTGGTGGCGCTGGCCCGTTCGGCCTGGGATGAGGCGCTGGCGCTGGGTGAGGCCCATGGCTTCCGCAACGCCCAGACCACCGTCATCGCGCCGACCGGCACCATCGGTCTGGTGATGGACTGCGACACCACCGGGATCGAGCCCGATTTCGCGCTGGTGAAGTTCAAGAAACTGGCCGGCGGCGGCTATTTCAAGATCATCAACCAGTCGGTGCCGGCGGCGCTGGAGAAACTGGGCTATTCCACCTCGCAGGTGGCCGAGATCGTCGCCTATGCGGTCGGTCACGGCACGCTGGGCAACTGCCCGGGCATCAACCACACCGCGCTGGTCGGCCACGGCTTTGGCCCGCGCGAGATTGAAAAGATCGAAGGCGCGCTGCCCTCGGCCTTCGACATCCGCTTTGTCTTCAACCAGTGGACGCTGGGCGAGGATTTCTGCAAGCAGACCCTTGGCATCCCGGCCGAAAAGCTGGCCGACCCGACCTTTGACCTGCTGCGCCACCTTGGCTTCACCAAGGCCCAGATCGACGCCGCCAATGACCATGTTTGCGGCACGATGACGCTGGAAGGCGCGCCGTTCCTGAAGACCGAACATCTGCCGGTTTTCGACTGCGCCAACCCCTGCGGCAAGAAAGGCAAGCGTTTCCTGAGCGTTGACAGCCACATCTACATGATGGCCGCCGCGCAAAGCTTCATCTCGGGCGCGATTTCCAAGACGATCAACATGCCGAACTCGGCCACCATTGCCGAAACGCTGGCGGCTTATGACCTGTCGCATTCGCTGGGGATCAAGGCCAACGCGCTCTATCGCGACGGCTCGAAACTGTCGCAGCCCCTGGCTTCGGCGCTGATCGAGGATGATGAGGAAGCCGAGGAAATCCTTGCCACCGGCACGCCGCAGGAAAAGGCGCAGGTGATTGCCGAGAAGATCGTCGAGAAGGTGATCATCAAGGAAATCATCCGCACCAACCGCGAAAAGCTGCCCGAACGCCGCAAGGGCTATACCCAGAAGGCCATCGTCGGCGGCCACAAGGTGTATCTGCGCACCGGCGAATATGGTGACGGCCGTCTGGGCGAGATCTTCATCGACATGCACAAGGAAGGCGCTGGCTTCCGGGCGATGATGAACAACTTCGCCATCGCGGTTTCCGTGGGCCTGCAATACGGCGTGCCGCTGGAAGAGTTTGTCGAGGCCTTCACCTTCACCCGGTTCGAGCCGGCGGGGATGGTGCAGGGCAACGACAGCGTGAAGAACGCGACCTCGATCCTGGACTACATCTTCCGCGAACTGGCGATCAGCTATCTGGACCGCACCGACCTTGCGCATGTGGCGCCCAAGGGCGCGGCCTTTGACGAACTGGGCCGCGGCGATGTGGAAGGCAAGCGCAACTTCGGCGAAGTCAGCGATACCGCCGCCTCGAAATCGCTTGAGATGCTGAAGTCGATCTCGTCCACCGGCTATCTGCGCAAGCGCCTGCCGCAGGAACTGGTGGTCTTCCAGGGCGGCATGGGGGCCACGGCGCTGTCCACCGGCACCGACCCCTCGGCGGCGCTGGCCATGCTGGTGCCCGAGACCATGGGCGGCAGCAGCGCGATCTCCTCCGGCACCGTCAGCATGGACGCCCGCACCAAGGCCAAGATGCAGGGCTACGAAGGCGACCCCTGCGGCGAATGCGGCAACTACACGCTGGTCCGCAACGGCACCTGCATGAAGTGCAACACCTGCGGCGGCACGAGCGGGTGCAGCTGAGGCCGCGGCGGCAGGAACAGGGGGCGGCCTTAGGGCCGCCCTTTTTCGTTGGGGCGGTGCGTCGGGTAGGGTGCGTGTTCACACGCACCATTGCGATGCCTCGGGAACGGTGCGTGCGAGCACGCACCCTACGATGCGGCGAATGGGGTAGGGTGCGTGTTCACACGCACCATGGCGCAATCCCACTCCCATCCGCGCAATCCCGTCCCCATCCCGCGCTGCGGAGTTTTCAAAAACTCCGCGCCGGAGCCTTCGAAGGCTCCGGTCCGGTTTCTTCAAAGAAACCGGTTTACCCCAGCCGCAGCTTGGCGAAGGTGACGCAGCCGTCGATGGTGGCCTTCACCGCTTCGGCATCGCCGCGCCGGGCCCAGTCCAGCCACAGCCCGTCCAGCGCCGCCGTGATCAGATCGGCCACCGCCGGAATGCGGTCGGCCTTCCACGGATCGGCCAGCCGCGACAGAAGCTCTTCGGTGCGGGCGCGCAGGGCCGCGTTCAGCCCGGCCTCGACCTCGGCCAGCACCGGATTGCCGCGCGCCGCCGCCCAGAGGTCGATGCGCATGCGCAAGAGGCTGGGCTCCAGCGCCTCGGGGGTGAAGCCGGCGCGCAGCCAGGCCTCCAGCCGCTCGGCATGGCTGGCGCCGGGCAGGTTCAGCCGTGCCTCGGCCTGGGCCTGCAGCCGCGCCACCCCCAGACGGAAGGCGGCGGCCAGCACCTCATCCATGCCGGCGTAATTGTAGGTCAGATGGCCCAGCGACAGCCCCGCCTCGGCCGCCACGCGCCGCGCGGTCAGCCCGGCATGGCCATGTTTCATCAGGCAGGCCAGCGCCGCCGTGGCGATCTCACGCCGCCGCGCTTCGGTGCCCTTGGGGGGCGGGGTCTCGATGGTCATGAAAGCCTTCCGCCAGCCGCTTGCACGGATGAACAAACCACGGCCCGCGCCGCCTGCCAAGCCCCGGCAACGCCCTTGCCGCAACAGCCCTTGGCAAAACCGCCCGGCTGAGGCATCAGGGGGGCCTTCTGAAGAGGGCAGCATGACCGGGGCAGCATGACAAGAACATTCGGCTTCACGGTCGAGGCGCGTGACGGCATGGCGCGCAAGGGCGTGATCGACACGCCGCGCGGACAGATCCGCACCCCGGCCTTCATGCCGGTCGGCACGGCCGGCACGGTGAAGGCCATGCTGCCCGAAAGCGTGCGCGCCACCGGCGCCGATATCCTGCTGGGCAACACCTATCACCTGATGCTGCGCCCCACGGCCGATCGGATCGACCGGCTGGGGGGGCTGCACCGCTTCATGAACTGGGACCGCCCGATCCTGACCGATTCCGGCGGGTTTCAGGTGATGAGCCTCGCCGACCTGCGCAAGCTGACCGAGAAGGGCGTGACCTTCCGCAGCCATATCGACGGCAGCCGCCATGAACTGACGCCCGAACGCAGCATGGAGATCCAGCGGCTTCTGGGCTCGGACATCGTGATGTGCTTCGACGAATGCCCGGCGCTGCCGGCCGATGACAAGCGCGTGGCGGAATCGATGCGGTTGTCGATGCGTTGGGCCGCGCGCAGCCGCGACGCTTTCGGCGACCGGCCGGGACATGCGCTTTTCGGCATCATGCAGGGCGGTGTGACGCGCGAACTTCGTGCCGAAAGTGCCGAGAAACTAAAGGAAATCGGCTTTGACGGCTATGCCGTCGGCGGCCTTGCGGTGGGCGAGGGGCAAGAGGCGATGTTCGGCGTTCTCGACTATGCGCCGGGCCTGCTGCCCGAGGACAAGCCGCGCTACCTGATGGGGGTGGGCAAGCCCGATGACATCGTCGGCGCGGTGCAACGCGGCATCGACATGATGGATTGCGTGCTGCCCTCGCGCTCGGGCCGGACGGGGCAGGCCTGGACGCGGCGCGGCCAGGTGAACATCAAGAACGCCCGCCATCAGGACGACCCCCGCCCGCTGGACGAGGCCTGCACCTGCCCGGCCTGCCGCAACTACTCCCGCGCCTATCTGCACCATGTGTTCAAGGCACAGGAGATCATCGCCTCGATGCTGCTGACCTGGCACAACCTGCACTACTATCAGGAGCTGATGCAGGGCCTGCGTGATGCCATCGGGGCGGGCGATCTGGCGGCTTTCGTGCGTGGCTTCCACGCGCTGCGGGCCGGGGGGGATATCGAGCCGCTCTGAACGGGGGGCCGCCTCGGGGGGCATCGAGCCCCCGCTCGGCGGTATTGCCTCCGGCGGGAGTATTTTGAAAGGTGCAAATTGTGGGGGCGGCTCTGACATTTGCACCTTTTACAATACTCCGGGTAGCCCGTTGGTTTCGCCATTGGTTCAAGGAACCAACGGGCTGGGGGGCTGGCCCCCGGCCCTCGGGGTAAAAGCGCGCCGTCATCGGCACAATTCGCCGGGATTGGCGCTTGCCCCTGCCGGTCGGGCGGCGCATCATCGGAGCCCGAGGTTGACACCCCGGCGGGCCGCCCCCAGATAGTGAGACCGAGGGGAAGGCATGGGTTGCCGATGACCGGGACCGGGCCTTCCTGCCGAAGATAGGAAACGCGATATGACTGACCTTTCCGCCACGAGTTACCCGGTTCTGCCGCTGCGTGACATCGTGGTCTTCCCCCACATGATCGTGCCGCTGTTCGTCGGCCGCGAGAAATCGGTGAAGGCGCTGGAAGAGGTGATGGCGGACGACAAGCAGATCCTCTTGTCCTCGCAGATCGACCCTTCGGTGGATGATCCGGCAACCGACGGCATCTACCGCACCGGCGTTCTGGCCAATGTGCTGCAGCTTCTGAAGCTGCCCGACGGCACCGTGAAGGTGCTGGTCGAAGGGCGCGCGCGGGTGAAGATCACCGAATTCCTGCCCAACCCGGCCTTCTTCGAGGCCCGGGCCGAGGTGCTGCCCGAAGTGCCGGGCGATGCGGCTTCGGTCGAGGCGCTGGTGCGCGCGGTGGGCGACGAGTTCGAGCGCTACGCCAAGATCCGCAAGAACATCCCCGAAGAGGCGCTGGCCGCCGTTTCGGAAACCCGTGACCCGGCGCGGCTGGCCGACCTTGCGGCCGGTCATCTGGGCATCGAGGTGGCGCAGAAGCAGGAACTTCTGGAGACGCTCGACGTGGCCGAGCGGCTTGAGAAGGTCTATGGCCAGATGCAGGGCGAGATGAGCGTTCTGCAGGTCGAGAAGAAGATCAAGAGCCGCGTCAAGACCCAGATGGAGAAGACGCAGCGCGAGTATTATCTGAATGAGCAGATGAAGGCCATTCAGAAGGAGCTTGGCGACGGCGAGGATGGCCAGAACGAGATCCGCGAGCTGGAAGAGCGCATCCGCAAGACCGAGCTGTCGAAGGAAGCGCGCGAGAAGGCCGAGGGTGAGCTGAAGAAGCTGAAGTCGATGAGCCCGATGAGCGCCGAGGCGACCGTCGTGCGCAACTATCTCGACTGGCTTCTGGGCGTGCCCTGGGGTGTGAAAAGCCGGGTGAAGAAAGACCTGGAGGCGGCGCAGAAGATTCTGGATGCCGACCATTACGGGCTGGAAAAGGTGAAGGAACGCATCGTCGAATATCTGGCGGTGCAGGCCCGTTCGGCCAAGCTGAAGGGTCCGATCCTGTGCCTTGTGGGCCCTCCGGGCGTGGGCAAGACCAGCCTCGGGCGGTCGGTGGCCAAGGCCACGGGGCGCGAGTTCATCCGCATTTCGCTGGGCGGGGTGCGCGACGAATCCGAAATCCGCGGTCACCGGCGGACCTATATCGGCTCGATGCCCGGCAAGATCATCCAGTCGCTGAAGAAGGCCAAGACCACCAACCCGCTGATCCTTCTGGATGAGATCGACAAGATGGGGCAGGACTTCCGCGGCGATCCGGCTTCGGCTCTGCTCGAGGTGCTGGATCCCGAACAGAACGGCACCTTCGTGGACCACTATCTTGAGGTGGAATACGACCTGTCGAACGTCATGTTCATCACCACGGCCAACAGCTACAACATGCCGGGGCCGCTGATGGACCGGATGGAGATCATTTCTCTGGCCGGCTATACCGAGGATGAAAAGCGCGAGATCGCCAAGCAGCACCTTTTGCAGAAGCAGGTCACCGCGAACGGCCTGAAGAAGGGTGAGTTCGAGGTCTCGGACGAGGCGCTGACCCATGTCATCCGCTATTACACCCGCGAGGCGGGCGTGCGGAACCTTGAGCGCGAGATTGCCAAGCTGGCGCGCAAGGCGGTGACCGACATCCTGAAAAAGAAGACCAAATCGGTGAAGGTGGACCCGGCGAAGGCCGAGGAATACCTGGGCGTGCAGCGCCACCGCTTTGGCCTGGCCGAGAAGGAAGATCAGGTGGGCGTGGTCACCGGGCTGGCCTGGACCAGCGTCGGCGGCGATCTGTTGCAGATCGAGGCGCTGAAGCTGCCGGGCAAGGGCCGGATGAAGACTACGGGCAAGCTGGGCGATGTGATGAAGGAGTCGATCGAGGCGGCTTCGTCCTATGTCCGCTCGGTTTCTCCGCAGATCGGGGTCAAGCCGCCGAAGTTCGAGACGATGGACATTCACGTTCACGTCCCCGACGGCGCCACGCCGAAAGACGGCCCCTCGGCCGGTCTGGCGATGGTGACGGCGATCGTCTCGGTCCTGACGGGCATTCCGGTGCGCAAGGACATCGCGATGACAGGCGAGGTGACGCTGCGCGGCAACGCGAGCGCCATCGGCGGGCTGAAGGAAAAGCTGCTGGCCGCGCTGCGGGGCGGGATCAAGACCGTCTTCATCCCCGAGGAGAACGCCAAGGATCTGGCGGAAATCCCCGAGAACGTGAAGGCGGGCCTGACGATCATCCCAGTGACCCATGTGCGCGAGGTGCTGGCCCAGGCGCTGGTGCGTCAGCCGGTGGCGGTGGAATGGGACGAGGCGGCGGAAGAAGCAGCCGCCGCGGCCCGCGCGGCAGCGGCCGGGCAGGCCGGCCCCGCGGCCACCGCGCATTAGGCGCGGCGCAGGAAAAACTTATCGAAGGCGCGCCTCCGGGCGCGCCTTTTTGCTATGGGGCGGGGGCCGGGTGGTGATTTCCTGCGCACAACCGCGTGGGGCAGGGAAACTTCGTGTGGTAGTTGTGGATTTGTTTCCATCGGCGGGATAGTGTTGGCACAGCCTGAAAGAGGACCACATCATGACCGATGAAACCAAGACCCCCGCCGCCAAGAAGCCCCGCGCGACGCCGGCCAAAGCCAAGGCTGCCGGTGCCGAAGGCGCGGCCGAGGGTGCTGCTGCCGGTGCGGGCGGCGTGAAGCTGAAAGACCTGATCGCGCGCGTGGCCGAAGCCACCGGCGCCAAGAAACCGCAGGTCCGCAACATCGTCGAAGCGACGCTGAAGGAAATCAGCGGCGCGCTGGACAAGGGCGAAGTCATGCTTCTGCCGGGTCTGGGCAAGCTGCGCGTCAGCCGCACGCGCGAGTTCGAAAAGGGCGGTTCGGTGGTTTCGCTGAAGATGCGCCGCGGTGCCGCCAAGCCGGGCAAAAATACCGATGGCGAACCCCTTGCAGAGGTCGGGGAAGCCAGCTAATAACCCCGCCAACGGGCGATTAGCTCAGCGGTAGAGCGCTTCGTTCACATCGAAGATGTCAGCGGTTCAAATCCGTTATCGCCCACCATTACCGCATTGAAAAGCCTCGGGGAAACCCGGGGCTTTTCCTTTTGCGGGCGGCGGTCCGGGCGGATTGCGGCGGCACAAATGGCAACGCCGCCGGACATGTCCGGCGGCGTCCTTCCGGTCCCGTCAGGGCGTCAGGTCATTGCAGGTAGGGCATCGGATCGACGCTGTCGACGCCGCGCCGCACCTCGAAATGCAGGAAGGCCGGATCGGCCGAGCGCACCACCGCAATCGCCTGACCGCGGGTCACCGTGGCGCCCTTGGCGACCTTCAGCTGATCCACCCCGGCATAGACCGTCAAGAGGTTGTCGGCGTGCCGGATCACCACGATGGGCGTGCCGTTGGTGTCCTTGGTCACCGCGGCGACGGTGCCGGCATCGGCGGCCTTCACGGCCGTTCCGGCGGCGGCGGCAATGTCGATCCCGTCGTTCTTGCCCTTCTGGTAGCTGCGGATGATCTTGCCCGAAACCGGCATCACCATCTTGGTCGCGGTCGCCCCGGTGCGCTGGCTGCCCATCTCGGGCGAGGCGGGGGTTTCCTTGGGCTTCTGCGCGGCGGGGGCGGTTTTCTCATCCGGCAGCGGCTTTGATGCCGAGGGCGGCGTCGGCGTCGGGCTGCCGGCGCCGGGCGTGGTTTCCACCGGCGCGGGCGGCGGGGCCGAGGACGAGGTCGGGATGATCAGATACTGCCCCTCGCGCACCGCCATGTCGGCGCCAAGCCCGTTCCAGTCGGCCAGCGCCTTGGCCGAGACATTGTAGGCCCGCGCGATGGTAAAGGCGGTCTCGCCGCGCTGCACCTTGTGGCGGATCGGCTCGGACCCCGCGCTGGGGGCCTGCGCCGCCGGCGCGGGGCTGCCCGCGCGGTCAATCGCGTTGCCTGCAATCGTCGTCACGTCGATCTGGCCGCCGGGCGAAGACGGCGGGGTGCTGCCGATCACGCCGCCCGTCACCGCGCCGCCCACGGGTGCGGTGCTGCTGACCCGGCCGGGCAGGGCCAGAACCTCACCCTCGCGCAGCGAATCCGAGGGGCGCAGCGCGTTGTAGCTGGCCAGTTTCCCGGCATCTATCCCCAGCCGCTGCGCCACGCTGGTCACCGTATCGCCGCGCCGGGCGACCACCACCTGATAACCCGGATAGCTGATCACCCCGTTCGCATCGGCATGGGGACGCGGATCGGCGGCGCGCTGCGCGGCGGCGGTGGTGTCAAACCCGCCGCCCGAGCGCAAATCCCAGTCCAGCCCCGAATTGGTGCAGGCCGACAGCAACAGCACGGCCAGCAGGCCCTTGGCAGGTCGGTAGGACAGGATCATGCGCGCCTCGTTCTTTCCGCCCGGTTGGTCCGGGCCTCACCTTGTTGGTTACTCGTTGCCCAAGCCCTCGACCAGAGGCACGAAGCGCACCGGGCGAAGTTCCTCATAATCATAGCCCTGCGCCAGCCGGGTGACCTTGATCAGGCTTTGCACCGTATCGGACTGCCCCACGGGCAGAACCATGATACCGCCGATCTTCAACTGCGCCAATAGGGGGCCCGGAGGGTCTTCGGCCGCCGCCGTCACGATGATGCGATCAAAGGGCGCCTGATCGGGCAGGCCGAAACTGCCGTCGGCCACCATGGGGACAATGTTGACAAGGCCGAGGTCGCGGAAAATCTCGCCCGCCTCTTTCACCAGCCGGCGGTGGCGGTCCACGGTATAGACCCGCCGGGCCAGAAGGCTGAGGATCGCCGCCTGATAGCCCGAGCCGGTGCCCACCTCCAGCACCGTATCGCGCGGCTGCACGTTCAGCGCCTGGGTCATCAGCCCCACGACCGAGGGCTGGCTGATGGTCTGGCCGCAGGCGATGGGCAGCGGCATATCCTCATAGGCGCGTTCGGCGAAGAGGCCGCGCACGAAATGGCCGCGGTCGATCCGCTCCATCGCGGTCAGGACGCGGGCGTCGGTGACGCCGCGCGAGCGCAGGGCATAAAGAAAGCGCATCTTGCGTTCGGCCGCCGATTCTTCGTCGGGCTGGCCGCTTCCGGTCATGCCAGCCGCGCCTCCAAATCCGCCAGCACCTCATGCGCGGTCAGATCGGCGCGCAGCGGGGTGACCGAGATGTAACCTTCGACATTCACTGTCACATCCGTGCCGGGCAGGGTGGGCCCGTGCTGGGCGCCGCCCTTGATCCACAGGAAGCGCCGACCGGTGGGCGACAGCTGCGGTTCCACCGTGAAAGAGGTGTAGCGGCGGAACCCTTGCGCGGCCACCTTCACCCCCTTCACCGCCGCGGCGCCGACGGGGGGGAAGTTGATGTTGTAGAACAGGCGGTAATCGGCGTCGTCCCACAGACCTTGGTCCAGAAGCCGCCTCACAAGGCCCGGGCCGTGGGTGCGTGCCGCCTCGAACGGGTCGTCCAGAGCGTCGGTTTCCCGCCCCATGAACTGGCTGAGCGCGATGGCCGGAATGCCCTGCAGCGCCGCCTCCATCGCGCCGCCGATCGTGCCGGAATAAAGCACGTTCTCGCCCGAGTTGTTGCCGCGGTTCACCCCCGACAGGACCAGATCGGGCTTGGCACCTTCCAGCACGTCGTGAATCCCCGCCAGCACGCAATCGGCCGGGCTGCCTTCGGCCGCGAAGCGCCGCGGGGCCAGTTTGGCGATCATCGTCGGGTGGGTGTAGCTGATGCAATGCCCGACGCCCGACTGTTCAAAGGCCGGCGCCACCGTCCAGACCTCGCCCTCGGGGCCGGCGATGGCGGTGGCAATTTCGGTCAGCACCTCCAGACCCGGAGCGTTGATGCCGTCGTCGTTGGTGATCAGAATGCGCATGAAACCCTGCCTTTGGCACCTGATTAGAACAGTGGCCGGGCTGCGGCAAGCTTCCGCTGATCCGGCCGGGGCAAGGGCTGGCCGGCGTTGCGGAATGGGGGCGCTGCCCCCTCGCCGCCAGGGCGGCTCACCCCCGGGATATTTGCCGAGAGAGGATGACGGGTCTTGTTCATCCTCTCTCAAGAAATATCCCGGGGTGAGGGCCGGAACGGCCCGAGGGGCAGCGCCCCTCGGCAACGGCGCCAAGGGGACAAACGGATGTTCAGTATTTCCCGAGTAAATGTTCGCCTATTCCCCGTCGGGTCGGATATCGACGGCGTGGCGGCCTTCCTGCGCGCCGTCCAGCCGCAGCATGCCGATCACCGGGGCGACATCGGCGTAGTCGCGGCCGTAGCCCACGGCGATATGGTCTTCGGCGACGAAACAGGCGTTGGTCGGGTCATATTCGCACCAGCCGCCCTCGGCCCCGGTCCAGGCGCGGACCCAGGCATGCATGGCATCGGCGCCCTCCAGCCGGGGCTTGCCGGGCGGGGGGTGGGTGCGCAGGTAACCCGCGGCATAGGCGGCCGGGATGCCCAGGCTGCGCAGGCCCGCGATCATGATCTGGGCGAAATCCTGACAGACGCCGTGCCGGCCGGCAAAGGCCGCTTCCACCGGCGTATCGACCTCGGTCGCGGTGGCGTCGAAGGTCATGTGGGCGTGCAGCGCAAGGCCAAGCGCCGCGACCGCCTCGCGCACCGTGGGGGCTTGCAGGGTTGCGGCGGCGGCGAAGGCGGCGATGGCGGGCACCGGGCCGATGCGGGGCGAGGGGGCAAGGAAATGGTGCGGTGCCTCGGGGCCAAGGTCGCGGATCAGCGCGATATCCTCGGCCAGTCCGGTCAGCGGGCCGCTCATGTCGAACTCGGCCGCGTCGGCGTGGCGGATCACCTCGGCGGTCATTTCCAGCGTCAGTTCGGTCAGGCCGGGGGGGATGACCGCCTCGATCACGCGGGTGCCGAAGAAATCGCGGAACATCGTGCGTTCCAGCGGTTCGGGCCGGAAGGTGACCGCTTCGGCGGCGACGGTCTGCAGGCCGGGCAGGGCGGCGGGCAGGACGCGGAACTGCTGGCGCCCGGCGCCGGTGGGGCGGGCGAAGCGGTAGTCGATCTGCAGCCGGATATGGTAAAGCATCAGCGCAGATAGCCTTCGGTCAGCAGGTCGGACAGCGCGCCGATGCGGTCGCGCAGTTCCCACAGCCGTTCAGTCGTCAGGTCTTCGGGGCGCTCGGTGACCAGATCGGTGTGCAGCCGCAGCATGGCGCGCGACAGGTCCGACATCGCGCCGGGCAGATCGCCGCCCGGCAGCAGGCGCAGCTGCTCGGCCAGCCCGTCCAGCTGATAGCGGACCGAGCGGGGGTTCATCTCATCCAGCGCCAGAAGGTCGATCACCGTGACGCGGGTGGTGGCCAGGCTGAAGCGGCGGCGGTGGGTCATCACGCTGTCGCCGACCTCGATCGCCAGATCCAGCGCGCCGGGCGGTGCCTCGGGGTCGGCCAGCGTGGCCAGCGCCGCCGTCATCGCCATGGCGCGTTCGTGGTGGCGGCCGATGGTCAGGAAGCGCCAGCCGAGGAAGCGGTACATGTTTTCATGCACCAGCCCCGAAAAGCCCGTCAACTTGCGCAGAAGCGCAGACAGAGCGCGGGCGGCATCGTCGCCGGGCGCCACGCGGGCGGCCATGCGGGTGGCGGTCTTGTTCAGGTCGATCAGCGCCGACCAGGCATCGGGCGAAAAGCGGTCGCGCACCTGACCGGCGCTGCCGATGGCTGCGCCCAAAGTGTCCAGCAGCCCCTGCGGCAGGCCCGCCTCGGCCGGGTCGGCGCCCAGGCTTTCCAGCAAGGGCGCCAGCGCCTCGGTCAGGGGGGCGGCGCTGTCGCCCGCTTCGGCCAGCCGGATGTGATGGGCGCGCAAGAGGCGCATGATGCCCTCGGTCCGTTCAACATAGCGGCCCAGCCAGAACAGGTTGTCGGCCGCGCGCGACGGCAGCGCACCGGGGCCGACGCGGCGATAGGGGCCGTCGGCGGCCGCGACCATCGAGACGGCGGGCACCGGCCGGCCCGAGACGATCCACACATCCGCCGCCGCCCCGCCGTGCTGCATCGCCAGCGCCTTGGGGTCGGGCGAGGCACCGATGCGGGCGAAGCCGCCGGGCATGACCTGCCAGCCCTCGGCGGTGCGGGCCAGAAACACCCGCAGCGACAGCGGGCGCGGCTGAAGCCGGCCATCGACCAGCGCCGGGGTGGTGGACAGCGTCACCGCCTCTTGCGCCACCAGCGCCGGGCCTTCCGCGGCCAGACGGCGGCGCAGCGCCTCAACCCCCGCTTCGGCGGCCGGGGTGCCGCGCAGCGGGGCGTCATAGGGCAGGCCGGTGGTCAGCGCGTCCGACAGCACCATCCGCCCCGGATCGGCCAGCACCGCCGCCCGTTCCGCCGCGCCGCCGCACCACCAGGTGGCGATATTCGGCATCATCAGCGGCCCGCCCACCAGATCGGGGGCGAGTTTCGGCAGGAAGGCCAGCAGCGCCCGGGTTTCCAGCACGCCCGACCCCAGCGCATTGACCAGCGTCAGCCCCTGCGCGCGCAGGGCCGAAACCATGCCCGGCGTGCCGATGCGGCTTTGCTGGTTCAGCTCCAGCGGGTCGGCATAGGCGGAATCGAGCCGCCGCCACAGCACATCGACCGGCCGCAGCCCCGAGACGGTGCGCACCAGAAGCCGGTCGTCGGCAACCGTCAGATCCTCGCCCTGAACCAGCGTGAAGCCCAGATAGCGGGCGATATAGGCGTGTTCGTAATAGGTCTCGTTCAGAGGGCCGGGGGTCAGGATCGCCACCCGCGCATCGCGGTCGCCGCGCAAGGTTTGCAGCCGGTCGCGGAAATCGCGGAAGAAGCCGGCAAGGCGCGGCACGTTCATCGCGGCATAGATGTCGGCGAAGGCGCGGCTGGTCGCTACCCGGTTTTCCAGCGCATAGCCCGCGCCCGATGGCGCCTGCGTGCGGTCGGCCAGCACCCACCATTTGCCGTCGGGGCCGCGCCCGATCTCGAAGGCGACGAAATGCAGGTAATGGCCTGATCGCGGCCGCACCCCCACCATGGGGCGCAGCCATTCGGGATTGCCGGCGATCAGCGCCGGCGGCAGCTTGCCCTCGGCGACCAGACGGTTCGGGCCGTAAAGATCGGCCATCAGCGCCTCCAGCAGGTCGGCGCGCTGGATCAGCGCGGCCGAGACCTGATGCCAGTCATCCTCGGCGATCAGCACCGGCACATGGGCCAGCGGCCAGGGCCGTTCGACCGACTGGCCGGTGCCGTAGTGGCGGAAGAACACGCCCGAATCCATCAGATACTGGTCGGCGCGGCCGATACGCTGGCTGCGTTCTTCGTCCGGCAGGTCCAGCAGATGCTGCATGAAACCATGCCAGACCGGCCGGATGCGGCCCTCGGCATCGACCAGTTCGTCGGGCGTGGCCGCCAGCGGGCGGTAACCGGAAAGCCGGCCCGCAAGTGTCTGATCCGGGGGGGCATTCCCGGGAGGGTGGCCGGCCTCTGTCATGGGGGCATCAGACCCCGACCGGCCTGCGCAGGTCAAGGGTGAAGGGGAAGTCGGGATGCCGCCGCTCGGCCGGCGGGCTCCACCAGCCGGTGGAATGGCCCGAAGGCTGGAACCGCGCCAGACGCCGCGCCTCGGCCTCGTTGCCGTTCACCGGGAAGGTGTCATAGTTGCGCCCGCCCGGATGGGCGACGTGATAGACGCAGCCGCCCAAAGACCGGTTCGACCAACGGTCGAAGATGTCGAAGGTCAGCGGCGCATGCACCGGCACCGTGGGCTGCATCGCCGAAGCGGGCTGCCAGGCCTTGAAGCGCACCCCCGCCACCGCCACGCCGTTTTCCGCCGCGGTCAGCGGCACCTCGCGCCCGTTGCAGGTGACAGTGTAACGCCCCGGATCGGCGGTGGTCAGCTTGACCTGCAGCCGTTCGGTGGAACTGTCGGTATAGCGCACCGTCCCTCCGATGGCGCCGGTTTCGCCCAACACATGCCAGGGCTCCAGCGCCTGCCGCAGTTCCAGATGGGTGCCTTCGAATTCCACCTCGCCGCAGAAGGGGAAGCGGAATTCGCCCTGCGCGGTGAACCAGTCTTCCTGCATGGCGAAACCCTGCTGGCGCAGGTCGGCCAGCACGTCGCGGAAATCCTGCCAGACGAAATGCGGCAGCATGAAGCGGTCGTGCAGCGCCGTGCCCCAGCGCACCAGATCGCCGCGCGCCGGATTGGCCCAGAACCGTGCGATCAGCGCCCGCAGAAGCAGTTGCTGCGCCAGGCTCATCCGGGCATCCGGCGGCATCTCGAACCCGCGGAATTCCACCAGACCCAGCCGCCCGGTGGGGCCGTCGGGCGAATAAAGCTTGTCGATGCAGATCTCGGCCCGGTGGGTGTTGCCGGTGACATCGGTCATCAGGTTGCGCAACAGCCGGTCCACCAGCCAGGGGAAGGGCTGCATCCCCTCACCGGGCATCGGGATCTGGCTCAGCGCGATTTCCGCCTCATAAAGCGCGTCATGGCGCCCCTCGTCGATGCGCGGCGCCTGAGAGGTCGGGCCGATGAAAAGGCCCGAGAACAGATAGCTGAGCGCGGGGTGCCGGTTCCAGTGCAGGATCAGCGATTTCAGAAGGTCCGGCCGCCGCAGGAAGGGGCTGTCCAAAGTCGTGGCGCCGCCCACGACCACATGGTTGCCGCCGCCGGTGCCGCAATGCTTGCCGTCGATCATGAACTTGTCGGCGCCAAGGCGCGACTGCCGCGCCTCTTCGTAAACCGCTTCGGTGATCGAAACGCAGTCCTCCCAGCTGTGGGCGGGGTGGATGTTGACCTCGATCACCCCGGGGTCGGGCGCCACGCGGATCACGTTCAGCCGCGCGTCATGGGGGGGCTGATAGCCCTCGATATGCACCTTCAGCCCCAGCCGGGCGGCGGCGCTTTCGGCGACGTGCAGCAGGTCGATGTAATCCTCCAGCGCCGTCACCGGCGGCATGAAGACGCAAAGCCGCCCGTCGCGCGGTTCAACCGAGATCGCCGTGCGCACGAAGCCGTCCACCTCGGTGATGACCTGCGCCACCTGTCCCTGCTGTGCCGGGCTGGCGATGAAACTGGCCATCGGCTGCGACTTGCGCGTGGCATCCACCGGCGGCGGTTCGGGCAGGTCGGGCGGGGCGATGGTGGGGTCCATCGGGTTGACATAAGGGTATTGCGCCGGCGTCAGATAGGGCAGGCTTTCCAGGGGCAGGCGGTAGCCCACCGGGCTGTCCCCCGGCACCAGATAGACCCGGCCCCGCCGCAGCCGCCAGCGTTCCGAATGCCAGCGCCGCCGCCCGTCGCGCGCCATCCACGGCTGCACCGGCAAGACGAAGCCCACCGGATCGGTCAGGCCGCGATTGAAGACCTGCGCGATGCGGTGGCGTTCCTCGGGGTCTTTCAGCTTTGAGTTCTCGGGCGTGACATTCGGCGGCAGATTGGCCTCTTTCACCAGCCATTCGGCCGGGTCTTCGAAGGCGGGCAGAATGTTCTCCTCGCCCACATCCAGCTCGAACGCCATTTCGCGCAGGAATTCCTGCGCCTGCAGCGGGGTCGCCGCCTGATCCACCCCCTCATCCGCGATCAGGTCGGGGTTCTGCCAGACCGGCTGTCCATCGCGCCGCCAGTAAAGCGAGAAGGTCCAGCGCGGCAGGCTTTCGCCCGGATACCACTTGCCCTGCCCGTAGTGCAGAAAACCCCCCGGCGCAAAACGCTGACGCAGCCGCCGGATCAGCACATCTGCGCGGTCGCGCTTGGTCGGGCCGACGGCGGCGGTGTTCCACTCCGCCGCCTCGAAATCGTCGATCGAGACGAAGGTCGGCTCGCCCCCCATGGTCAGCCGCACATCGCCCTGGGTCAGCACCTCATCCACCCGCCGGCCAAGCGCGTTCAGCGCCTGCCAGGACTCGTCGCTGAAAGGCTTGGTGATGCGCGGATGCTCGGCCACCCGGGCGATCTTCATGTCGAAATCAAAGGACACATTCGCCGCGCCGGTGTAGCCGCCCGAGATCGGCGCCGCGTTGCGGTAATGCGGCGTCGCGGCCAGCGGGATATGGCTTTCCCCGGTCAGAAGCCCCGAGGTCGGGTCCAGCCCCACCCAGCCGGCGCCGGGCAGATAGACCTCGCACCAGGCATGCAGATCGGTGAAATCCACCTCGGTTCCCGAAGGCCCATCCAGCGCCTTCAGGTCGGGTTTCAGCTGGATCAGATAGCCCGAGACAAAGCGCGCGGCAAACCCCAGATGCCGCAGCAGGTTGACCAGAAGCCAGCTCGAATCCCGGCACGACCCGCTGGCCCTGGCCAGCGTTTCATCCGGCGTCTGCACCCCCGGCTCCATCCGGATCAGATAGCCGATCTCGCCCGCCAGCCGCGCGTTCAGGCCCACGACGAAATCCACCGTCCGAACCCGGTCGCGCGGGATGGATTTCAGGAAGGCGTCGAATTCGGGCCCCAGCGGCCCGGCCCGGCGGTAGATCGACAGATCCTCGACCAAATCGGGCGGATAGTCGAAGGGCCAATGCTCGGCCGCCTCCTCGACGAAAAAGTCGAAGGGGTTGTAGACGGTCATGTCGGCGGTCAGATCGACCTCGATCTTCAGTTCCGTCACCGGCTCGGGAAAGACGAAGCGCGCCAGCCAGTTGCCGAACGGGTCCTGCTGGTGGTTCACGAAATGCCCGCCCGGGCTGACCTTCAGCGCGTGGGAAATCACCCGCGTCCGGCCATGCGGGGCGGGCCGCAGCCGGATCACCTGCGGCCCCAGAAGCACCGGCTTGTCATAGATGTAATGGGTCAGGTGATAGATGCTGGCCTTGATCGACATGGGACTTCCGCGTTGCCTCGGCCCCGATCCTGCGGCTTTTCGGCCCGGCCTTCCAGTTTCGGCGCCGCCTGCCCGGATTTTCGCCGCCGGGCGATGCCGATTTGCCCAAATACCGGGCATTCCGCCCCGCCGCGCCCGCGCCGCCTCCGGCGGGAGTATTTGGAAAGGTGCAAATGGCAGGGTTACGCCCCTTGTCCTTGCACCTTTAGAAATACTCCACGGGGGTGCGGGGGTGTGAAACCCCCGCCGCCGACGGCGCTCAGGCGCGCAGCATCAGCCGTTTCAGCCCGTGGAAATGATAGGCATCGGCATAGGCGGGCGGGGCGGTCAGCCGCAGGCCGGGCAGGCGGGCAAAGAGGATGGGCAGCGCCACCGTCAGCTCCAGCCGCGCCAGCGGCGCGCCGACGCAGAAATGCAGGCCCGCGCCAAAGCTTGCATTGGGTTTCACCGGCCGGTCGGGGCGGAAGGCGGCGGGATCTTCCCAGACGCCGGGATCGCGGTTGGCCGCACCCAGAAGCAGCGCCACCTGATCGCCGCGCCGGAAGGTCTGGCCCATGACCTCGACATCCTCATAGGCCCAGCGGGTGAACATGTGCAGCGGCGGGTCGTGGCGCAGGATTTCCTCGACCACCCCTTCGGCATTGGCTTCGGTGATGCCGTGGCCGGTTTCCAGCAGCCGCTTCACCCCGTTGCCGATCGAATGCACCGTCGCCTCATGCCCGGCGTTCAGCAAAAGGATGCAGGTGGTGATCAGCTCATCCGTCGTCAGCTTTTCGCCGCCTTCCTCGGCTGCGATCAGGCTGGTGATCAGGTCGTCGCGCGGGTCGTTGCGCCGCGCCTCGACATAGCCGCGCATGAAGGCGACGAAGGCCTCGGTCGCGGCCACCGCGCGGTCTTCGGTGTCGCGGGTGCGGCCGGCCATATACATGCCGACCATCGCGTTCGACCAGGCCAGCAGGTCGTCGCCCATCTCTTCCGGCACGCCCAGCAGGCGGGCGATGACGGTGACGGGCAGTTTCTGGCCGAAATGGCGCAGAAGGTCGAACTCACCATCCGGCAGCGCGTCGATCAGGTCGTTGGACAGTTGTGCAATCTCGGGCGCCAGCGCCGCGATCCGGCGCGAGGTGAAGGCGCGCAGGACAAGGCTGCGCAGCCGGGTGTGGCGCGGCGGCTCCAGTTCCAGCATCGAATGCGCTTCGACGGCGTAGAAGGGGCGCAGGTGGTCGGGGATCGCGGGCGCCAGTTCGGCCGGAACCTCACGCCCGAAGCGGCGGTCGCGGAAGATGGCGCTGACGGCCGACCAGTTGCCGGTGGCCGCCATGCCGTATTCGGCCCAATGGAAGAAGGGGCCATGGGCGCGGGCGGTTTCGTAGAACGGATAGGGGTTCTGGACGAAATCCGGATCGGTGGGCGATTGCGACAGGGTGATCATGCGCGCCGCCCCAAGGGAATGATCCCCTGCGCCACCAGCACCCCCAGCGCCACCAGCGCGGCGGCGGCGGCCTGACCCCAGTCCCATAGCCCGCCCATGGCGAAGAGGATGATCATGACATAGAAGGGTGCTGCGTTGATATGCAGCGCCGACAGGCCGATGCCCAGCCGTTCCACCGACATGATCCACATCAGCTGGCTGATCCCCAGCGAGCCGACCGAGAAGGCCAGAAGCGCCAGCACCTCACGCAGGCCCCAGGGGGTGAAATCGGGCAGGGGGGCGCCCAGCGCCACCTGGCCGGCGGCGACCGTGCCGGTGGCAATCGCCGCGCCGGTGATGGTCAGCGCCGTGCGCCCGATCGGCGACAGCGCCGGAAAGGCCGTGACGGTCAGGCGCGAGCCCAGCGTGAAGGCCAGGACCGAGCAGAAGCACAAGGCCGCCCCAAGGCCCAGCGACAGCCCGCCGGCGCGGAAATCCAGCGCCATCATCCCGCCCACCAGCGACAGCACCAGCCCGATGATCAGCCCCGCCGTCAGCTTGCGCCCGTCCAGCGCCACTTCCAGCGCGATGCCGACGACCGGCAGCGTGGCCGAGATCACCGCCGCCGTGACCGCCCCGCCGCGCGCCTGCCCCAGGATCAGGAACCATGCGCCCAGCCCGATCAGGCTGCCCACACCGATGCCTTTCAGCCAGTTGACCCGGGCCAGCGCCGCCGGCCCGTCCATCAGCGCCCAGACCGGCAGCAGCGACAGGGCCGCCAGCGCCATGCGCAGCGCCGTCAGCTGTTCGGCCGGCAGAAGCGGGATGATGAAATCAGCGGCAGGCAGGCCGGCGGCCCAGATCAGCATGGAGGCCATGCAGATCAGGTTCGCGGCCAGAAGCCCCCGGGCGGGTGCGGGCGAGGTGGCATGGGCAGTCATGGTATGGTTCTGGCAGGGGCCGGCCACGGGCGCTGTTCCGCCCGCGACATCGCGCAGGGCTCAGGCGGCGGAAAGCGCGGCGACGATGGCGCCGAAATCAGCGGCCTTCAGGCTGGCCCCGCCCACCAGCGCGCCATCGACATCCGGCACCGCGAAAATCTCGGCCGCGTTCGAGGGCTTGACCGACCCGCCGTACAAGAGCCGCACCCCCGCCGCCTCGGGGCCGATGCGGTGGGCCAGCCGGTTGCGCAGGAAGGCATGAACCTCGGCAATCTGGGGCAGCGTCGGGGTGCGGCCGGTGCCGATGGCCCAGACGGGTTCGTAAGCCACCACCAGCCCGGCTGCCGTGGCGCCTTCGGGGACCGAGCCGTCAAGCTGCGCCCCGATCACCGCCAGCGTCTGGCCGGCGTCGCGCTGCGCCTCGGTCTCGCCGACGCAGACGATGGGCACAAGGCCGGCCGCCTGTGCCGCCAGCGCCTTGGCCTGCACCTGCGCATCGGTTTCGCCATGATCGGCGCGACGTTCGGAATGGCCAAGGATCACATAAGCTGCCCCTGCATCCTTCAGCATCGCGGCCGAGATGTCGCCCGTGTGGGCGCCCGAGGCGCTGGCGTGGCAATCCTGCCCGCCAAGGCCCAGCCGGCTGCCGCGCGCCGCCCAGGCCGCCTGCGCGATCAGCGTGGCGGGCGGGCAGATCAGCATCTCGCAGGCCGGATCGGGATGGGCCGTCACCAGCGCCGTCAGTTCGGCCAGCGCCGCCGGCGTGCCGTTCATCTTCCAGTTGCCTGCCGCGAGCTTGCGCATTTCGTCCTCCATCCATCCGCCCACAGGGTTAGCGCCTGCGACCGGGCGGGGGAAGCCCCCTGAACGCGCCCTTGGGCCAGCCGGGGCCAGAGAAAAACCCGCAGGATCGCTCCTGCGGGCCAACTCGTTACTTCCGCGCGTTTGGGCGGGCCGGGTTCAGGCCGGCTGTTCCTTGAACTTGATCGATTCGCCGCAGCCGCAGGCCTCGGCGACATTGGGGTTGCGAAAGCGGAAACCGGCCTGCAGCAGATCGACCTCATAGTCGATTTCAGTGCCGATCAGGAACATCTGCGCCATGGGTGCGATCAGCACGCGGGCGCCGTCCTGTTCCACCACTTCGTCCAGCGGGTTCACGTCGGACACATAATCCATCGTGTATTCCATGCCCGCGCAGCCGCCCTTCTTGACGCCGATGCGCAGGCCGGCGCTGCCCTGCTTTTCCATCAGCCGCGCGATCTGGCGGGCGGCGGGCGGAGTCAGGGTGACGGCGGCTTTGCCGGGAATGCCGAACATGGGATTCTCCTTTCCCTGCAATTTAGGCGCTTCAGGGCAGAATTCCAAGCGGGGGCAGCGCGTTCAGCAGCGCAAGGCAGCCATAAGCGGCCAGCAAGGCCCAGGCGAAAGAGGCCAGCGTGCCGATGATCACATATTCCGACATCGCCCGGTCATCCTTGACCGCACCGAAGCGCAGGATCGACTTGGCGGCGATCAGCAGGCCCACGCCCTCGGGCTGGCCCAGAAGGACAAGGGCAAAGATCAGCCCGCGCTCCAGCAGCCCGATGACGCGGCCGGCGCCCGGCAGGCCCTCGGGGATTTCGACGCGCAGGGCGAAGGGCGCCATCAGCAGGCCCACGGCAAAACCGCCGGCCCGGGTGGCCAGGATCGCGCCGGCCACCAGCGCCATCAGGCCGGGCAGGGGGGCGACGGCCCCCCAAAGACCCCCGGCAAAAATCCCGGGCTGCCACAGCGCCAGCGCCGCAATCGCCGCCAGATGCAGCGCCTGATCGCCCAGAAACCCCGCCAGCCCCGGCCGCATCCGCGTCTTGGCCAGATCGGTCGCCATGTGCAGCGCCGTCAGCCAGACCAGCGCCGGCGCCAGACTGCCCGTCGCCGCCACCGCACAGGCCAGCACCACCGCCCCATGCGCCGCCAGCCCCGCCGCCCGGTGCTTGTTGGCCACCATCCAGCCGGTCTGGAACACGAAGTCGGCCAGCACATGGGCGAAAAGAAGGGCGGCGAGGGTTTCAGGCATGGGGAGCTCCGGGCAACAGTTCGAATTCTGTTTCCCATTCATTCAGGAGTTCTGAAATCCGTCGCGCATCCGCGCCAGCCAGTCTGTAGCTCACCGCTTGCTGTGAGATACCCAAGTGGGTGGCAATATCTCGTCCGGTCGCTTCGGTGGTTCCAAGAAATATGGCAGCGGCTTCGGCTTGTTGCGGTGTCCAGAGTTTGACGCGCAGTTCGAGAAATTCGACGGCAATCTGATGAAGCTGGGATATCCCTTTGCCCGACATCGACAGCGTTCCGCCGTTCCGTTCAAGCCAGTCCAGCGCGCGGCCGGATACTACGAATGCTTCGCCGGATGCATCTGCCAGAGAAGCGCTGCCCATCGAGTCGATTTTTCCGACACCAATCGATATTCGTGTGGATGGTAGACTGGGATCGGCCCTGAGTTCGGCCTGAATCAGGACGGCTAAGCGCAAGGTCCGCGGTACATTTCCGATAACAAACTGCCAGCCATCACCTCGGAAACGGGTGAACTTGGGATTGAGGTCGTAAGTGCTATCAAAGTGATTTCTTGAGACTGCCTCGATGGCGTCAAGTGCTTTGCTGATAGTTTCCTGTGTATACTGTTGTGATTGTACAAGATCGCCCGTCAAGACGGCGCTTGGCAGTTTTGCGCTTTTCTCCAAACAAGCCTCCAGACTTGATCTTTTCGTAATCAAGTCTTGGGGCTTTATTTTTTGAAAATCAACCCTTCTGGCTTGATCTACATGAACCCCAGTTCCAGCCGCGCCTCGTCGGACATCATCTCCATGCCCCAGGGCGGGTCGAAGACCATGTTCACGTCCACCTGCTTGACGCCCGGCACGGCGTTGACCGCATCGGCCACCCAGCCCGGCATCTCGCCCGCCACGGGGCAGCCCGGGGCGGTCAGCGTCATCTGGATATCCACCGCATTCTCGGGGTCGATGGCGACGGTATAGACCAGCCCGAGGTCATAGATATTCACCGGAATCTCGGGGTCGAAGACGGTGCGGCAGGCATCGACCACCGAATCGTAAAGCGGATGGTCGGTGGTAGAGGGGGCGATCAGGGGCGCACCCTCGATCTTCGGCTGGGCCTCGGTCATGGCGATCTCGCTGCTTAGTTGAGCGATTATATAGGGAATGCCGGCGCCAAGGTCCAGACCGCTACAGAAGCCGCCGCGCCAGGCCCGTGCGGATCAGCGCCCAGGTGGCGGCGACCGATCCGGCGACGGCCAGCGCAAAGACCGCCGGGCTGTCCCAGTCCAGATGGCGGAAGCCGATCACCACGAAGGCCACATGGATGAAGAACAGCCCGTTGGCATAGCTGCCCAGATCGCGGCGCGGGCTGGGCCGGGTGAATTGCAGCGCCAGCAGCACGACGGCGGGGCTGGCCAGCCCCAGCGCCATCAGGTTGTCATGGCCGACGCCCCCCGGCGCCAGCCGGTCAAGCGCCAGGCTTTCCGCCATCACCAGCGCGACGCCCGCCACGGCCGCAAGGGCCGAGACGCGCAGGCCCAGACGGGCGGGCAGGTCATGCCGGCGGATCAGGAAGCCCGCCAGCACGAAGGGCAGCCCCAGCAACAGCCAGTTGCGGTGAAGTGAGGTCGGGTCGCCGAAATCGCTGCCCCGCAAGTCGATCCACTTGAAGGCCAGCCCGTAAACCACGGCATTTCCTGCCAGAAACGTCACCACCATCAGCGCGGCAAGCCCCGCCGTGCCCCGGTTCCGCAACAGCCCCACCGCCGCCGCCGCCAAGGCAAGGCCGGGCAGATACCATAGGTGCCACCAGCCGGTCAGCAGAATCCGCACCGGCCGCCAGGGATCGGGCGCCTCCAGAATCCCCCACCATGCCGGGGCGTAAAGCGCTGTCCACAGGCCCCACAGGATCAGCAGCCGGCGCACATAGCGCCAGGTGCCGCCCGCACGGGCAAGATCATGGAAGAAATAGCCGTTGATCACGAAGAAGGCCGGAACCGAGATCCGGTACAGGCCCTGTCCGGTCAGGACGATGGCATCATGCCCGAAGGGTTTGAAGGGGTTGGCATGGATGCCCACCACCATCAGCGCGAGGAGGATTTTCAGAAGATCGACGGAAAGCCTACGGTCCATGGTATCCAGCCCCGCACCAGCCCCTCCCCGGCCGGCGCGGGTTCACGCCTTCAGAACGGGATTTCGTCGTCAAGATCCGGCCGGCCGCCGCCGGCGCTGCCACCGGCCCCGCCGCCGCCACCGCCGCTGCGCGCGCCACCACCGCCATAGCCGCCGCCGCCCTGACCGCTGCCGTAATCGTCATAGCCGCCGCGGTCCTCATAACCACCGCCACCGCCACCGCCGCCCGAGCCGCCATCACCCCGGCCGCCCAGCAGCGTCAGATTGCCCGAGAAGGGGCGCAGCACGACCTCGGTCGTATAGCGGTCCTGACCGCTTTGATCCTGCCACTTCCGCGTTTCAAGCTGGCCCTCGATATAGACGGTCGAGCCCTTGCGCAGATACTGCTCGGCGATCTTGGCCAGCGGTTCGCTGAAGATGGCGACCGAATGCCATTCGGTCCGCTCTTTGCGCTCGCCCGAGTTGCGGTCGCGCCAGGTTTCGCTGGTGGCGATGCGCAGGTTCACCACCTTGCCGCCGTTCTGGAAGCTGCGCACCTCGGGGTCGCGGCCAAGATTGCCGATGAGAATGACCTTGTTGACCGAACCCGCCATGCGCCTCTCCTGATTCCTGACCGGAGTTTGCCCCCCGATGGTTAACGAACTCTATAGACCCGGCCTCGGGGCGCCGCAACCGGGCGGGGGCGGCGGAAAGCCGCCGTAAACCCGTCTCCACCCCGGGGTGGAGAGGGCCGTTCTCGACCGCCGGGCGAATGGCGGGGGCGGTCCGGGGCGGGCAGATGGGTTGCGTCGGCCGCCGGCAAAGGTCCGGGCCGATGCAACCCGAACCCCTTACAGGAGACTTCCCGAATGACCCGCTTCAACCGCTTTTCCGCCGCCGCCCTGCTGGGCCTCAGCCTTTTCGCCGCGCCGATGGCCATGGCCTCGTCCGATGAGATCGACGCCGCGACCCGTGACAAGGTGACGGCCGAACTGGTCGCGCAGGGCTATGACGTGCGCAAGATGGAGATGGAGGACGGCATGATCGAGGTCTATGCCGTCAAGGATGGCAAGACCTATGAGCTTTACCTCGATGCCGCGCTGAAGGTGGTGAAGTCCTGCGAAGGCGGCGAGTGCGAGGGCGACAACGACTGACGCCCCCGGCCGGGCGGGAAGGCCCCGCCCGGCGCCCCCCATAAGGATATCGCCATGAAAACCCGTCTTTACGTCTGGGACCCGCTGGTCCGCCTGTTTCACTGGTCGCTGGTCGCGGCCTTTCTGTCCAACGCCTTCCTGACCCGCCCCGGCAAGGAGGTTCATGAATGGGTGGGCTATGCCGTGGCAGGGCTGATCGCGCTGCGGCTGGTCTGGGGTCTGGTCGGGCCGCGCCATGCCCGCTTTGCCGATTTCCCCCCGGCACCCGGGGCGGCGGTGGGCCATCTGGCCGAAATCGCCGCCGGCCGCCGCCGCGCCCATGCCGGGCATTCGCCCCTGGGCGCGCTGATGATCTACAACCTGCTTCTGACCATGGCGGCGCTGGCGCTGACCGGCTGGATGCAGACCACGGTCAGCTTCTTCGGGGTGGACTGGGTGGAGGAACTGCACGAGGCGCTGGTCCTTTGGGCCGAGGTTTCGGTCGTCGTGCATGTTGCCGCCGTGGTGATCGAAAGCCGCAGGTTGCGGGTGAACCTTCCGAAGTCGATGCTGACGGGCTACAAGGATTTCACCGATCCGCAGGTTCAGCCGCAGCCGCCGCATTGACCTGCCGCCCCCCCTTTGCCGCCCCCTAGCCGGACCCTGAGATGACCCTGCATCCCGCCTCTGCCCTTCACCGTCCGGCCGCGCCGGGCGTTCTGGTGGCGCTGATCCTGTTCCAGATCGTCTGCACGCTGTTCTTCGTCGCCGATGTGGCGACCGACATGCAGGGCAGGGGTTTGGCCGTGCTGACCGACTGGCACCTCATGCCCGAGATCGGGGCCACCACCGGGTTGTTCCTGGGCATCCTGTTCGAGATCGCGGTGCTAGTGCGGCTCTTGCGGCGGCAGGCGCGGCTGCAGCAGGGGATGAGCGTGGCCGCCGGCGCGCTGGCCGAGGTGATGGAGGGCTGGTTCGCCCGCTGGGGCCTGACCCCGGCCGAGGCCGATGTGGTGGCCTTTACCGTGAAGGGCTTTTCCATCGCCGAGGTGGCGGGGTTCCGGGGATCGTCCGAGGCGACGGTGAAGACCCATCTGAACGCGATCTACCGCAAATCGGGGGCGGCGGGCCGGGCGCAGCTGATCAGCCTTCTGGTCGAGGATCTTTTGCGCGCCCCGCTGGTTGACCTGCGCCCCGGCGCCCCGGCCCGGCCAGCCGAACGCGACGCGGGGTAGGGGGCAGGCAGGCGAAACCGTGCGTCGGGGGCGAAACGCCCAGCGCCGCCCGCCATGGCGAAGGCCATCGCCTTCGCCACTTCCCGACATCGGCAACCTGCACCGGACGGGCCTCAAAGGCCCGGCCAGCGCCCGCCCCGCCCATGGCGGGCGCTTCTCGCCCGCCGGGGCAAGCGCTGGCCTCTCGCCTTGCGTGCCGAACCGACTCCGGTTGACCCCGCACCAGCGGGCGGGGGCGAGGCCGCGCCTCGCCTTCTCCCGCCCGGGCAACGTAGGGTGCGTGTTCACACGCACCGCCGCCACCCCCATGGCGAAGGCCATCGCCTTCGCCACCGCGCAACGCTTCTCCCTGCAAGGTCGGGCCTCAAAGGCCCGGCCAGCGCCCGCCCCGCCCCCGGCGGGCGCTTGCCTCTGACATCTCGTGCCGCGCCGTCTTCGGTTGACCCCGCACCAGCGGGCGGGGGCGAGGCCGCGCCTCGCCTTCTCCCGCCCGGACATCGTAGGGTACGTGTTTGCACGCACCATTCCTGGGTGCAATGGCGAAGGCTATCGCCTTCGCCACCGCGCACCATTGGCAAGCGGCACCGGACGGGCCTCAAGGGCCCGGCCAGCGCCCGACCGCCCCTCGGCGGGCGCTTCTCGCCCGCCCGGTCGGGCGCCGGCCTCTGCCATCTCGTGCCGTAGCGTCTCTGCTTGAACCGTCGCCAGCGGGCGGGGCGAGGCAGGGCCTCGCCTTTTCCCGCCCGGGAAACCGGGGTGCCTGCCCCCCCCCGCGCCTTTCCGCCGCCGCCCGAAACTGGCCGCTGGAAAAATCGCCCCGGCCCGTGTAAGGAACGACCGATGTGATGCGGATGTCCCGATGCCCTCTGCCCCTTTTGCGCTGCGTGCCGCCCTTGTTCTTGGCCTTGCCCTTTCCCTGCCCGCGGCGGCAGCGGCCGAAGGGCTGATCATCACCGGATCGAAGAAGAACCGCAGTGCGCTGATGAAGTCGCAGATGGCGCTTCTCGATGGCAAGCTTGCCAAGCAATACGATTATTCCGCCCGGCTGAAACCCAATGCGCCCAAGGAAGACCTGTCGAACGCCTCGGCCTCGACCGTGCGCTACAAGGGCAAGTACAAGGGCGAATTCCTTGAGGTCGCCCGCGCCGCCGCCCGCAAGCATGGCATCCCCGAAGAGATGTTCCTGAAACTGGTCGCGCAGGAATCGGGCTGGAACGCCGGCGCCGTGTCGCCCAAGGGCGCGACGGGGCTGGCCCAGCTGATGCCGGGCACCGCCAAGCTGATGGGGGTCGATATCAACGACCCGCACCAGAACCTGGACGGCGGGGCGCGCTACCTGAAGATGATGTATGACCGCTTCGGCAGCTGGAAACTGGCGCTGGCCGCCTATAATGCCGGGCCGCTGGCGGTGGAAAAGCACAACGGCGTGCCGCCCTATGACGAAACCCAGAACTATGTGAAGGCGATTCTGGGCTAGGGTCCGGCGCGTATCGCGTGGCCGGGGCCAGTCGGGCAAAGCGATCTGCCGGGCATTCCGCAGGGTGCGTGTTCACACGCACCTTTGTTGGCGGTGCGGTGCGTGCAAGCACGCACCCTACGGCGGCATCCGGGCGGAAAAGGAAAGGTAATGCCTTTTCCTGCGCGCCGGGCACTGGCCGGCGGCTTTGCGGGCCACCGGCGGCAAGAGGCGACTGATCGCGTGGCCCGGCCAATACGACAGTGCAGCCGGGTTTGACCCCGTACGGTGCGTGTTCACACGCACCTTCGTTGGCCGCGCCGGACCGGGAACACCTCAGCGCGCGGTCATAGCCCCAGACGCGGAATCTCGATCGCCGGGCAGCGGTTCATCACCGCCTGAAGCCCAGCCGCCTGGGCGCGCGCCGCCGCCGCCGGATCGGCGATGCCCAGCTGCATCCAGACCACCTTTGCGCCGGCCGCAATCGCCTCATCCACCACCGCGCCGGCCTCTTCGGACCGGCGGAAGATGTCGACCATGTCAACAGGCCCGGCCTCGGCCAGGGTCGCCACCACGGTTTCCCCCAGTGCCTGCTGGCCGGCCTGACCGGGGTTGACGGGAATCACCCGATAGCCGCGCGCCGCAAGGAACCGCGCCACGCCATGGCTGGGCCGGTCGGGCCGGGGCGACCAGCCGACCAGCGCGATGCTGCGGACGCCGCGCAGGATGGCGGCGACGGCTTCGTCGGTCAGACCATCGCTCATCGGGTCGGGGTTCGCGGTGTCAGGCATTCAGAACTCCGGCGGCAGACAGAAAAAGGCGCCCAAGCCGGGGGCAGGGGCGCCAGTTGCGGAACGAGGGACAGTGAAAAGGTCGGCGGGCGTTCCGTGCCCGGCCTCCTGACTGTGATATGGATGCCCTAACGGCGGATTAAAGCGGGGGTCGCGCATTCGTGATCACGGCCCCTGCCGGGTCGCGGCGGCATAAAGCCCGACGGCGGCAGCGTTCGAGACATTCAGGCTGCCGAAGGCGCCGGCAAAGGGCACGCGGGCGATCACGTCGCAGGTCTCGCGCGTCTTGTCGCGCAGGCCCGGGCCCTCGGCGCCCAGCACCAGCCCCACCGCGCGGCGGCCTGCCGTGGCCATTGCTTCGGCCAACGTCACCGTGCCGTCGCCGTCAAGGCCGATCAGCAGATAGCCCATCGCCTTCAGCTCTTCCATCGCCTCGGCCAGATTGGTCACCCGCAGATAGGGCTGGCGTTCCAGCGCGCCCGAGGCGGTCTTGGCCAGCGCCCCGGTTTCCGGCGCCGAATGGTGGCGCGGCGCGATCACCGCCCGCGCGCCGAACACTTCGGCCGAGCGCAACACCGCCCCCACGTTATGCGGGTCGGTCACGCGGTCCAGCAGCACGACCAGCGGCGCCCCGGCGCCGCCGATGGCCACATCGGCCAGCTTGCCCCAGTTCAGCGGCCGCACCTCCATCGCCGCGCCCTGATGGACGCTGCCTTCGTCGATGGGGGCGGTGAACTTGCGCGGATCGACCACCTCGGGTTCGATCCCGGCCGCCGCCACCGCCTCGGCCAGCTTGTCGAGCGCGTTCTTCGTCACCACCAGCCGCAGCTTTTCGCGCGCCGGGTTCACCAGCGCATCGCGCACCGCATGCAGGCCGAACAGCCAGACGGTTTCCTTGGCCTCGGCCTTGCGGGCGCGTTCCTTGTCGATGACCCAGGTGGGTTTCTTGTTCATGGCGCTCTCCGTTCCTGTCTCACCTGTGGCGCGACGGCCCCGGCTTGTCCAGCGCCGATCGGGCGCCGGTCGGGGTGAATTCCGCCCTTGACGCCCCCCGGCCCCTTGGATAAATCCCCCCACCAGTGGGCGACGTGCTGCAAGGTGCGGCAGCGGACTGTAACTCCGCCGAGGCGACTCGTGCCTGGTTCGATTCCAGGGTCGCCCACCATCTTTCCTGAAAGTGACGCCTTGTCAGTGGGTTGCGGCCCGATGTTGAGGTATTTGCGCCGCTTCGGCCCGGGCGCCTATGCCCCGCCGGTACCGGAACGGCGCAAACTTGCCGGCTGAACGCCCTGATCACCCGTGGCCGGCAACTGGCGGGCAAACCGGGCGATGCGGGCGGCGATGCGGTCCCAGCGTTGGGGCGGAAGCTCCATCCGGTGGCCGACGCCGGCCAGTTCCTCGACCCGGATGGCGGCTGACAGCGGATAGCGGGCGGCGGCGGCGGCGTTGCCATAGCCGTCGCGCGCGCCCTGCAGGATCAGCAGCGGCACCTGCAGCCCGCCCAGATGGGCGGTGCGGGCGGGTTCTTCGTCACGTTCGGGGTGGCGGAAGGGATAGCCAAGCGCCACCACGCCGCGGATTGCCGGCGCGCCAAGGCTTGCGGTCAGCGTGGCGGTGATCGCCCCGGATGACCGGCCGATCAGCAGAACCGACCCCGGCGCGCGGCCCTGCAGCGCCGCCGCCAGCACCGCCAGCCGCGGCTTCAGCGCCTTGCGGTAGCGCCCGCCGTCGTGGCGGTCGAGCAGGTCCTGAAACCCCAAGGAGGGGAAGGGCAGGCGGGGGCGCAGCGCGTCCTCGATATGCTGATCCTCGGGGAAGCTGCCGCCGAGCAGGAAAAGGGCCGAAAGCGTCTGGGACATGGTGGCACACTTCTGAGGCGAATATGACGCCAAAGCAAGGGGCTGCAGGTTGTCACGCCGCACCCCGGCCGCCCGTCCGGCCTTTGCTGCGGCTTGCTTTGCCGGCGCGGGCGGCTTACGCCTTGGGCATCATGACCGAGACCTCTTTCCGCTTTACCCACGCCATCTGCCGCCTGCCTTCCGCCGCCATCGTGCGGGGCCTGCGCGCGGTCGATACCGGCACGCCCGATCTGGCGCTGATGCTGCGCCACCATGCCGATTACGTTGCCGCCCTGCGCGAAACCGGGGCCAGCGTCACCGTGCTGCCGGCGCTGGACGCCTATCCCGACAGCGTCTTTGTCGAGGATACCGCGCTGTGCCTGCCGCAGGGCGCGGTGGTGATGCGGCCGGGCGCCCCCAGCCGTCTGGGCGAGGCGGCCGAGATGGCGCCGCATCTGGCCGCACTTTACGGCGAACTGCGGCGGATCGAGGGCGCCGACGCCTTCATCGAAGGCGGCGACATCCTGGTGACCGAGACCGAGATTCTGGTGGGCCGGTCGGCCCGCACCAATGCGGCGGGCGTGGCGGAACTGGCGCGTCTGGTGGCCGGCTGGGGCCGCCCGGTGCGTGAGGTGTTCACCCCGCCGGGGGTGCTGCATTTCAAGACCGACTGCTCGCTGCTGGACGCCGAAACCGTGCTGGCCACCCGGCGCCTTGCCGCCTCGGGCTGCTTTGCGGGCTACCGCGTCATCGAGGTGCCCGAGGGCGAAGAGGCCGCCGCCAACACCATCCGCTTCAACGATCTGGTGCTGATGCCGGCGGGGTTTGACCGCACGGCCGATGTGCTGGACCGCGCCGGCTATGACCTGCGCCGGATCGGCAATTCGGAATGCGCAAAGATCGACGGCGGCATGTCCTGCCTGTCCTTGCGCTTTTCGCCGGCCGCGTGAGGGGCGGCGATGGCGGCTGCGAAGCGGTTCAACATCCTTGCCGTGGTGCAAGAGGGACGGCTGGCCTATGAGGCGCTGCTGCTGGCGGCCACTTTCCGCGAAACCAATCCCGGATTCGCCGGCACGCTTTACCTTGCCGAACCGCACGGCCCCCGCTGGCCGCACGACCCCCGCCTGACCAACCCCGAGATCAGGGCAGCGCTGGAAGATCTGGGCGCGGTCTTTCTGCCCTTTGAAAACAAGGTCTTCGGCGCCTCTTACCCCCATGGCAACAAGATCGAGGCGCTGTCGGCGCTGCCCGATGAGCCGTTCCTGTTTCTGGACAGCGACATCTTGGTGACGGGCGATCTGTCGGCGGTGCCTTTCGATTTCCGCAGGCCTTCGGCCTCGATGCGGCGCGAGGGGACGTGGCCGGTGGTGCCGATCTATTCCACGCATGAGGCGATCTGGGGCGCGCTCTACGACCGGTTCAAGCTGGACATGGCGCCGACGCTGGACCTGTCGGAGCCGGCCGACCACTGGCGGCGCTTCCTTTATTTCAACGCCGGCTGGTTCTTTCACCAAAGCCCGCGCGCCTTTGGCGAACGCTTCCTGCGCTTTGCCCGCGATCTGCGCGACGACCCGCCCGAGGCGCTGGCCTCGCAGGCGCTTTACCCCTGGCTTGACCAGATCGTGCTGCCCCTGGTCATCCATTCCTTCGGCGGCGGGCGGCCGGCGCCGGCCTTGTCGGTGCTGGATGACGGGCTTCTCTGCCATTACCGCAGCCTGCCGCTGCTTTACGCCCGCGAAAGCGATGCGGCGGTGGAACTGCTGGACAATGTGGCGCGGCGCAAGGAGTTGCGGCGCCTCTTGCGCGACTGGGAACCCGCGCGCGAGATGATCTACCGCAACCGCGGCGCCAAGGCGCGGGCGCTCTTTGACCGCGATGACCTGCCGGTGCGCGAAAAGGCCATCCGCTCACGTCTGAAAGAGGCGGGGTTCTGGCTGCGCTAGCGCCGGTGCTCAGCCAAAGACCGACCAGCCGGTTGCCCGCACCAGCCGTTCCAGCGCCAGCGTGCCCAGCCGCGAATTGCCCTGCGCATTCAGCCCGGGCGACCAGACGGCGATGCTGGCCTGGCCAGGCGCGATGGCCAGAATGCCGCCGCCCACGCCCGATTTGCCGGGCAGGCCGACGCGATAGGCAAATTCGCCCGAGCCGTCGTAATGGCCGCAGGTCATCATCAGCGCGTTGATCCGCCGGGCGCGGGCGGGCGACACCATCCGGGGGCAGCCCGGCGCCCCCACCAGAAACCGCCCGGCCCGGGCCAGTTGCACCGCCGTCATCTCGACCGCGCATTGATGCACATAGGTGCCGATGGTCAGGGCCGAGGGGTTCTTCAGGTTGCCATGCGCCGCCATGAACTCGGCCAGCGCGATGTTGCGGTGGGCGGTTTCCTGTTCGGACCGCGCCACGGCTTTGTTGATGTGGATGTCCTCATCCTCGGCGGCGGCGCGGATGAAGGCCAGAAGCTCGGCCAGCACCACCTTTGGCGCGTGGCCTGCAAGGATGGCATCGGTCACCACGATGGCGCCCGCGTTGACGAAGGGGTTGCGGGGAATGCCCGCCTCGCTTTCCAGCTGCAGGATCGAGTTGAAGGCATGGCCCGAAGGCTCTCGCCCGACACGCTTCCACAGGCCGTCGCCCAGACGGCCAAGCGCGATGGCAAGGGTGAAGACCTTTGAAATCGACTGGATCGAGAACGGGGTTTCCGCGTCGCCCGCGCTGAAGACCTCGCCCGAGGGCAGGGCCACGGCAAGGGCGAACCGCGCCGGATCGACCTTGGCCAGTTCGGGGATGTACTGGGCGACGGTGCCGCGCTCGGCCTCATCCGCCATCTCGGCGGCGATCCGGGCGACCAGTGCCGCAAGCCCGGCGCTGGTCATGGGCGCCAGCGCAGGAAATTCGCGATGATCCGCAAGCCGGTGGACTGCGATTTCTCGGGGTGGAACTGGGTGCCGACCATGTTGCCGGCGCCGATGATGGCGGTGATGTCGCCGGCATAGTCCACATGGGCCAGACGCTCGGCCGGGTCGGCGACGCGGAAGGCGTAGGAATGGACGAAATAGGCGTGATCGCCGGTCTGCACGCCCACCAGCACCGGGTGGGCATGGTCGATCACCAGATCGTTCCAGCCCATATGCGGCACTTTCAGCGCGGGGTCGGCGGGGGTGATGCGGGTCACCTCGCCGCCGATCCAGTCGAAGCCGCGGGTGTCTTCGTATTCGCGGCCCCAGGTCGCCATCATCTGCATGCCGACGCAGATGCCGAGGAAGGGCCGGCCCCGGCGGCGCACCGCCTCTTCGATGGCCTCGAACAGCCCGCCGTGATCGCCCAGCGCCCGGCGGCAGGCCGGGAAAGCGCCGTCACCCGGCAGCACGATGCGGTCGGCGCGCGCCACATCCTCGGGGCGCGAGGTGACAAGGATGTCTCCGGCGCCGGTTTCCTGCGCCATGCGCTGAAAGGCCTTCTCGGCCGAGTGCAGGTTGCCGCTATCGTAATCGACAAGAACGGTGAGCATCGGGTTCCCTTTGCGCAGGCAAGAATTTTGGAAAATTCTTGCCCGGATTTTTGGAAAAATCCGGCAAATTCCTTGCAAGGAATTTGGGCCGGCGCGTTGCGGCTACAGCGCGCCCTTGGTCGAGGGCAGGGCGCCGGCCATGCGCGGATCGGGCTCGACCGCCTCACGCAGCGCCCGGGCGACCGCCTTGAAGGCCGCTTCGGCGATGTGGTGGCTGTTGATCCCGTGGATCAGATCGACATGCAGCGTGATGCCGCCATGGGTCGCCAGCGCCTGGAAGAACTCGCGCACCAGTTCGGTGTCGAAGGTGCCGATCTTCGGCGCGGTGAAGGGCAGGTGCCAGACCAGAAAGGGCCGCCCCGACAGGTCCAGCGCACAGGCGACCTGGGTGTCATCCATCGCCAGCCGGAAATGGCCGTAGCGGCGGATGCCGCGCTTGTCGCCTAGCGCGCGGGCCAGCGCCTGACCCAGCGCGATGCCGCAATCCTCGACCGTGTGGTGATCGTCGATGTGCAGGTCACCCTGGGCGCTGAGCGTGATGTCGATGAGCGAATGGCGGGCCAGCTGGTCGAGCATGTGATCGAAGAAGCCGACGCCGGTCTGGCAGGCGCTTTTGCCGGTGCCGTCGAGATGGATCGCCACCTGAATGGCGGTTTCATTGGTCTTGCGGGTGATCTCGGCCTGACGCATCGGGTTCTCCTTCGCCTTGGGTTCCCTATAAGGCGGGCGGGGGGCAAGGGGAAGCCTGACGCGTGGCGCCCGAGCGCTTTGCGGGCGGCCATGGCGAAGGCCATCGCCTTCGCCACTGCGCAAGATGGGCAAGCCGCCCCGGTCGGGCCTCAAAGGCCCGGCCAGCGCCCGCCCTGCCCATGGCGGGCGCTTCACGCCCGCCGGGGCAGGCGCCGGCCTCTGGTATTGCTTGCCGCATCGTCTCCTGTTGCCCGGTCGCGCGCGGGCGGGGGCGAGGCAGCGCCTCGCCTTCTCCCGCCCGGACGAGGTCATGCCGCCGTAGGGTGCGTGTTCACACGCACCTTCCCGGGTGCCATGGCGAAGGCCATCGCCTGAGCCACTTCCTGACACCGGCAATCTGCACCGGTCGGGCCTCAAGGGCCCGGCCAGCGCCCGACCGCCCCTCGGCGGGCGCTTCTCGCCCGCCCGGTCGGGCGCTGGCCTCTCGGTGCTCGTGCCGAACCGACTCCGGTTGAAACGATGCGCGCGGGCGGGGGCGAGGCGGTGCCTCGCCTTTTCCCGTCCGGACGGGCGGGGGCGAGATGCTGCGCCTGCTTTACCCCGCCGCCGCGAGCAGCGCGTCGATCTCAGTGCGGGCGGGCATCGAGGCGGCGGTGCCGGGGCGGGTCACGGAAATCCCGGCGGTGGCGGCGGCGAAGCGGATCGCCTCGGTCACCGGGCGGCCCTCGGCCAGCGCCACGGCGAAACCGCCGTTGAAGGCGTCGCCCGCGCCCGTCGTCTCAACCACCTTGCCCGCGGGAATCACCGGCAGATGCAGGCTGGTCTCGCGGTCGCGGTAAAGCGCGCCGGCGGCCCCCAGCGTCATCACCACCGCGCCCACCCCCTTGGCCAGAAGCGCATCGGCGGCGGCTTCGGCGCTGGACGGACCGGTCACCGGAATGCCGGTCAGCAGTTCGGCCTCGGTCTCATTCGGGGTGAGGTAGTCGCAGAGGGGGAAGATCTCGGCCGGCAGTTCGGCGGCCGGCGCGGGGTTGAGGATGGTGGTCACCCCCGCGGCCCGGGCGATCTGCAGCCCCCGCAGCGCCGCCGGAACCGGCTGTTCCAGCTGGGTGATGAAGACCGCCGCGCCTTCGATCAGCGCCCGCCGCGCCTCGACATCGCCGGGGGTGATGCGGCTGGCGGCGCCGGGGGTGACGATGATGCCGTTGTTGCCCGACCCGTCCTCGATCAGGATGGCGGCGGCGCCGGTGAAACTGTCGCGGTCCACCGTCACCTCGGGGATGACCCCGGCCTTCGCCCATATCCCCTCGGCCATCCGCGCGAAATCATCGTCGCCCAGCCGGGTGATGAAATGGACGCGGCCCCCCGCCATGGCACTGGCGACCGACTGGTTCGACCCCTTGCCGCCCGGCCCCAGCGCGAAGCTTTGGCCCAGAAGCGTCTCGCCCAGACGCGGCAGGCGCGCGGCGCGGAACGAGCAGTCGGCGACGAAGATGCCGAGGTTGACGATGGGGCGGGTCAGCGCTGCGGTCATTGGGGGTCCTCCTGAGGCGGAGCCTGCCCGGGCGGCGGGGGCCGGTCAAGCGGGCGTGGCGGCCCGCCTGACGCGGCGGCGGCGGGGGCGCTTCGCCCCCCGCACCCCCCGAGAGTATTTGGAAAGGTGCAAATGCGAGGGGGTGGTCAGGGGGAAAGGCCGGTCAGAGCCGCGACAAGGGCTTCGGTGCCGGCGGCGGTGGTCAGGATGCCGGGTGAGAGGCGCAGCGTCTGGCCGCGGTGGTCGGCGGTGATGCCTTTGGCGCGCAGGGAGGCGACGGCTTCGGCGCCGGGATGGCGGTCGGGCAGGCGGAGCATGACGGAACCGCCGCGCTCGGCCTCGGGCCGGGGGGTGAGGAGGGGCAGGCCCGCGGCATCGGCGCCCGCGATGATCCGGGCGGTCAGGGCGCGGTTGTGGGTGAGGATCGCCGCGTGATCCTGCGCCGCATGCCAGTCGAGCGCGGGCAGCGAGGCGATGGCGGCCATGCAGCCCGGCGTGCCGGCATCGAAGCGGCGGATGTCGGGGGCATAAGCGAAGCGGGTGATGTCCCAGTTGAAGGGATTGTCCTGGCTGAACCAGCCGCGCAGTTCGGGGCTGCATTTGGCGATGAGGGCGGGGGCAAGGAAGAGCGCCCCGGCGCCCGGGGTGCCGCACATCCATTTGAGGCTGGTCGAGACCGCGAAATCCACCGCCGGCGCGGTGACATCGAAGGGGATCAGCCCCGCCCCTTGCGTGATATCGACGCCGATCAGGCTGCCCATCGCCCGGCCATGCGCCACCAGCGCCGGCAGGTCGACCCGGTGCGAGGAGGTGGAGGAAATCCAGGTGATCAGCGCCAGCCCGACCTCGGGGCCCCAGGCATCGAGGAAATCCTCTTCCTCGACCCAGGCGGCGCCCTGGCGCAGGGGAACCGTCTTCAGCCGGAAGCCGAAGCGGTCGGCCATGCCGTTCAGCAGGAAATGGTTCGAGGGAAAGCAGTCGGCCGCCACCAGAACCTCACGCCCGCGCAGATGGTCCGGGGGCAGGGCGGTGATCAGGCTGTGCATCGCCGAGGTGACGCTTTCGAAGGTGGTCACGCTGGCGGCAGGCGCGTTCAGGATGGCGCGCCAGCGGTCGATGAAGCGCTGGCGCAGCGGCAGGATGGTGGCCCACTGGCTGTCATCGGGGCGGCCCCAGACCTCGGCAAAGCTGGCCATGGCGGCGGCAAGATCGGTGGATTTGCCCGGATACATGCCGATCGAGTGGTAAAGGAAATAGCTTTCGCCCCTGGGTGCTGTGCCGGTCATCCGCGCCTCCTGCTGCGGGGCGATTGTTTCATGCTTGAAGGATTGCCGCAAGCGGGCGGTGATTGGGGGCGCGACAGGGGGCCGCGGCGGGTGACGCGCTTTGTCATGCCGGGGGCGCGGCGGCTGCGCTAGCCTGCCGCCGGAACCAAGGAGAATCTGCCGTGATCCGCTGCCCGCTGACTGCCCTGTGCCTGATCCTGCCGATGCTGGCGGCCCTGCCGGCCGGCGCGCGCTGCGTGACCGAAGGCGATCTGGCGGGCGGGGTCGCCTTCACCCGCGCCGATGGTCGCAGCGGACTGGCGAAACGGCAGGCGGATGGGCGGATCGCCGTCGATTACGACACCGGCGACAGCGAATGGCTGGACCAGCGGGTCGGGCCTTTCGGGCTTTATGAGGAAGAGACCGAGCAGCAGTTTTCCGATCTGCCGGTGGTGGGGTCGGGTCCGATGCAGGTGACGGCGGCCTTCACCCGCAAGCCGCCCACGCCCGAGCCGGGCGGCAGCTGGACCGGCACCTTGCGCGGCAAGTGGTATCAGCCGGACGGCACCGAGAAGGGCTTTACCCGGGGGCGGGTGCAGCGGCAGGTGGAATACCGCTTTCTGGAAGAGCGGAAGGTGAAGCTGTCGGGCTGCGAATACCGCGTCATCGCGGTGGAGGCGGCGGCGGAAGGGGGCCGCCAGCGCTGGATCTATTTCGCCGATCTGGGGCTGGGGCTGGAGACGGTTTCACCGCGCGGCAAGGCGGGGCTGGTGGCGCTGAAGCCGGCGCGGCCGTAGGGGCGGGGGGGAGGCGCTCCTGCCGCCTCGTCACTTCGATGGCAACGTAGGGTGCGTGTTCACACGCACCTTCCCGGCTGCCATGGCGAAGGCCATCGCCTTCGCCACAGCGCACCATACGCAGCCCTCACCGGTCGGGCCTCAAAGGCCCGGCCAGCGCCCGCCCCGCCTCTGGCGGGCGCTTCTCGCCCGCCGGGGCGGGCGCCGGCCTTTGACATTTCGTGCCGCACCGTCTCTGGCTGAACCGTCACACGCGGGCGGGGCAAGGCAGTGCCTCGCCTCGTCCCGCCCGCTCAGCGTAGGGTGCGTGTTCACACGCACCATCCCGGCTTCCATGGCGAAGGCCATCGCCTTCGCCACCGTAGTACATCGGCAACCCTCACCGGTCGGGCCTCAAAGGCCCGGCCAGCGCCCGCCCCGCCCCCGGCGGGCGCTTTTCGCCCGCCCGGTCGGGCGCTGGCCTCTGGTATCTCGTGCCGGTCCGTCTCTGCTTGATCCGTCGCCAGCGGGCGGGGGCGAGGCAGTGACTCGCCTTTTCCCGCCCGGAAGAGGTTGCGCGCTTGCCTCGGGGATGCGTTTTCACACGTACTACCTCTTCGGTATCCATGGCGAAGGCCATCGCCTTCGCCACCGCGCGCCATCGGCAGCCCTCACCGGTCGGGCCTCAAAGGCCCGGCCAGCGCCCGCCCCGCCGATGGCGGGCGCTTCTCGTCCGCCGGGTCGGGCGCTGGCCTCTGGTATCTCGTGCCGCGCCGTCTCTGCTTGAACCGTCACCAGCGGGCGGGGGCGAGGCAGTGCCTCGCCTTTTCCCGCCCGGGCACCGTAGGGTGCGTGTTTACACGCACCATGCGCGCGCCTTCGCCCCGCCCAACTCCCCCTAATGCAGCACCGGGCCCCTCCGCATCGGCCAGCCGGGGCGGGGGGCGGGGGGCGGCAGGGGGATGCAGCGCAGCACCATGTGGCGCAGCTCGGCCCGGTGGGCCGGGTCATCCCGTAGGGCGGGGGGCAGAAGCGCCGGGTCGAACCGCCGCTCCACCCGCTCTTCCACCTCAACCCTTGTCCAGCGGCCGGTCTGGCCAAGCTCGGGGCAGGCGAGCAGCAATTGCCGCAGCCGCGCCTCGCGCAGGCGCAGGCGCGCGATTTCGGCCCGGATCTGGGCCAGTTCATCGGCCGGTGAGAGGTTGTGCATCCTGCCTCCATCCCTTGCCGCGCCAGTCTGCCCGGTCCGGGTTAAGGAAGCCTTGGCAAAGGCCGGGCTTGACAGGGCGGCAAATAAATTCAAGAAACGGCATATGAATGCGCCCGCCACAGGGCAGGGCGACGGAAACCCCCGGTGGCGGCGTATGTTCCGCTGCAAGGGCCGTTGCCCCGCCCCGGCCTTTGTGGCAAGACGGAGAAAAGCAAATCAGACCGATGAGTTCAGAGATGAGCGACTACTCCGCCCGCCGCGTCATGATGGTCGATACCCAGGTCCGCCCCTCGGACGTGACGAAATTCCCGATCATCGAGGCCATGCTCGCGGTCCCGCGTGAGGCTTTCGTGCCGGCCGACCGGCGTGAAGCCGCCTATGTGGGCGAAAACGTTGCCCTTTCGCCGCGCCGCGTGGTGCTTGAGGCGCGCACGCTGGCCAAGCTGCTGGACGCGCTGGACATCCTGCCTTCGGAGATGGTTCTCGATATCGGCTGCGGGCTGGGCTACTCGACCGCCGTCATCGCGCGGATGGCCGAGGCGGTTGTCGCCGTCGAGGAAGATGAAACGCTGGCGGCCGAAGCCGGCCGCGCCCTGTCGTCGGAAGGTGTGGACAATGCCGTGGTGATGACCGCGGCGCTGGCTGCCGGCGCGCCGAAGCACGGGCCCTATGACGTCATCACCGTTCAGGGCGGGGTCGAGGTGCTGCCCCCGGCCATCCTGGACCAACTGAAGGACGGCGGGCGGATCGGCGTGATCTTCATGGAAGGCCCGCTGGGCGTTGCCCGCATCGGCCACAAGGAGGGCGGCCGCGTCACCTGGCGCTTCGCCTTCAATGCGACGGCTCCGGTTCTGCCGGGGTTCGACGCCAAACGGGGCTTCGCGCTCTGACAGGGTCCGGCCGCGCGCGCGGTCCGGCCAGATGAGGCAGACCCGGAAACAGGCCGGGCGAAGGACAGGATACGAGCGGATGCGCAAGATCGTGCGAATTGTCGGGCTGGTTGCCGGACTGATGGCCGCGCCGGCGATGGCGCCGGCCGAAACCCTGGCGGATGCGCTGGTCGCGGCCTACAAGACCTCGCATCTTCTGGACCAGAATCAGGCGCTGTTGCGCGCCGCCGATGAAGATGCGGCGATTGCCGTGGCCAAGCTGCGCCCGGTGGTCGATTTCGTGGCCCAGGGCGGCTGGGTGAAATACAACAACGACGCCCCGACCGCGAGCCTGCCGACCGCGAATTTCGATGCCTTTTCGTCCTCGATGTCGGTCACGGCCTCGGTGGTGATCTGGGCCGGCGGGCGCGGCAAGCTGCAGACCGAGGCGGCGAAGGAATCGGTCCTCGCCACCCGTTCGGCGCTGGTGCAGGTGGAACAGCAGGTGCTGCTGCAGGCGGTCTCGGCCTATGTGAACCTAGGGTTGGCGCAGGAAATCGTCGGGCTGCGCGAATCAAACGTGCGCGTCATCACCCGCGAACTGCGTGCCGCGAAGGACCGGTTCGACGTGGGTGAGATCACCCAGACCGACGTGTCGCAGGCCGAAGCGGCCCTGGCCGCCGCGCAGGCCAATCTGGCCGCCGCGCAGGGTCAGCTGATGGTCGCGCGTGAGGCTTACAAGGCCGCCATCGGCCATTACCCCGCGCGGCTTTCGGGCCTGCCCAAGACGCCCGCCCTGCCGAAGTCGCTGGATGAGGCCAAGCAGGTCGCCCGCCGTGGCCACCCCTCGATCATTCAGGTGCAGCATCAGGTGAAGGCGGCCGAACATGGCGTCAGCATCGCCAAGACCGCCTTCGGACCGACGGTTTCCGGCTCGGCCGGGGTGAACCAGAACCTTGATTCCGGTCTGGGGAATTTCAGCGTCGGCATTCAGTTGAACCAGACGCTTTACGCCGGCGGCGCCAATGCGGCGACCTACCGTCAGGCGCTGGCCAACAAGGATGCGGCAAGCGCGGGCCTGATGCAGACCACGGTCAGCGTTGAACAGAATGTCGGCATCGCCTGGGCCAGCATGGCAGTCGCCAATGCCTCGATCGACGCCAGCCGCAAGCAGATCGCGGCGGCACAGCGCGCCTTTGACGGCGTGCGCGAAGAGGCGACGCTGGGCGCGCGCACCACGCTGGACGTGCTGAACGCCGAGCAGGACCTGCTGTCCGCCCGCGCCAGCCGGCTGGAGGCCGAGGCGAACCGCTATATCGGCATCTACAATGTTCTGGCCTCGATGGGCCTCCTGACGGCCGAGCATCTGAAGCTGGGCGTGCCCAGCTATGACCCCGAGGCCTATTACAACGCCGTCAAGCAGGCGCCGGCCCACAGCAAGCAGGGCAAGGCGCTGGACCGCATCCTGAAGACCATCGGCGACTGAGATTCCCGGCATTTGAACGGCTTCGCCCCGAAAGGGGCGGGGCCAATTCTTGTCAGGCCGCGCCATCGCGGCTAAAGTCGTTTCATGAACAAGAAACTTGGGGCGCGGGCATGTCGGAACCCATGAGCGCGGTAGAGATCGAGGATGTGCTGTCTTCGATCCGGCGGCTGGTCTCGGACGATCTGCGTCCGGCGGCGGCGCCTGCGCGCAGCGAACCTGCCGCCGCCGATGCCGGCAAGCTGATCCTGACGCCCGCCCTGCGCGTGGTGCAGAACGCGCCGCGCCCGACCGAACAGGCGATTGAGGCTGTGGTGGCAGGCCTTGGCGCCGCTGTTGACGCCCAGGCCGGTGAGTGGGAGGCCGAAACCGGCGACGAACCCCCGCAGGCCGTGGCCCCCTTGGCCGCCCCGGTCGATGAGGCCCCCCATTGGGATGAGGCTGAGGATGAGGCCGCGTCCTGGGACGATGCCGAAGATACCGCCGTCGAACAGGCGCTCGCCGCCGACCGCCCCTTCGAGTTCGTCGCTCATCCGCGCCTGAACCTGGGCGCCGAATCGCGCGTGGCCCCGGCGGTTGCCGAACCCGTCGCCGAAGCGCCGGCGCAGGCAGCCGACTGGGACATGCCCGAAGCGCCCGCCGCCGCCCCGGTGGCCGAGGTGCTGACACCCCCCGCCGCCGCCCAGGTGCCCGGCTGGGCGCAGGATGATGAGGGCGATGAACCGGCCGCCGAAGACCGCTGGTCCGAAGCCACGCTGGAACCCGATCCCGAATGGGCCGACGCGGCCGAGGCCGAGGCGCTGCAGGAACTGGCCGACACGGTCACCGAAGCCGCGCCCGCCGCCATGCTGCGCAGCGCGCTGACCGCCGATCCCGACGCCATCGACGACGCGGCGCTGCGCGATCTGGTGCGCGAACTGATCGTGGAAGAGCTTCAGGGCCCCTTGGGCGAGCGCATCACCCGCAACATCCGCAAGCTGGTCCGGGCCGAGATTGCGCGCGCGCTGGCGGCCGAACAGCTGCTCTGACGCGCCGGCCCTTCTGATGCGCCAGTCCTGACGGCGACCCCCTGAAATGCGAAACGCGCCCCGAAGGGCGCGCCACCCATGCCCTTTGGGGCGTATCAGGCCGCTTCGGCCTGTTCCAGTTCCAGCGCGTGACGGCGTTCCGATTCTTCACGGCTCAGCGCGACCGAGGTGCGCACGCCCTTGGACACGAAGTCCATCAGGCCCTTCACCACCCGCTCATTGGGGTCGATCCCGGCGCAGGACAGCACTTCGCGCCCGTCGCGCGACCGTGCCCAGCGGGCGATCTGGTCCGGCCCGTTGCCGTATTTCTTGTCATCAGCGATGGCATCATCCAGTGCGGCAAGAACCACGGCGGCAAAAAGCTTGCGCGCGCGTTGGCCCTGCTCGAAGTTGAACGCTGTGCTGTCGATGGTATCCAGCATCACGAGTTCCTTTGTTCTTGCTCTTGTCTTTGGTCGCGTCCTGCGCTTGTAACGATTTGATCACGATTCGGCGTTTCGTCTTTTGCATGACAGCCATGACGCTGGTGCATGGCCTTGGCGAATTGCCTACAGTATCTAGTCTGGTTGCGCGCGAGAAGCCGCCCAGATATAGGGGCGCTGAAGAATTAATCAACCTTTGAACGGTTTCCCCATGGCAAAGATCAACGGCAACGAAATCCGGCCCGGCACCATCGTCGAACATGACGGCGGGCTTTGGGCCTCGGTCAAGGTCAGCCATGTGAAGCCCGGCAAGGGCGGCGCCTTCGCCCAGGTCGAGCTGAAGAACCTGCGCGACGGCCGCAAGCTGAACGAACGCTTCCGCTCGGAAGACAAGGTTGAAGAGGTGCGGCTGGACATGAAGGACCAGCAGTTCCTTTACGAAACCGACGGCCGGCTGGTGTTCATGGACAGCGAGACCTATGAGCAGATCGAGCTGGATGCCGACCTGCTGGGCGAACGTCGCCCCTTCCTGCAGGACGGCATGACGGTTTCGGTGCAGTATTACGGCGAAGAGCCGCTGAACGTGACGATCCCGCAGAAGGTGGTCTGCAAGGTGGTGGAAACCGAGCCGGTGCAGAACGGCCAGACCGCCAGCAAGTCCTACAAGCCGGCGCTTCTGGACAATGGCGTGCGCATCATGGTGCCGCCCTTCATCAACACCGATGAGGATATCGTGGTGCATACCGAGTTTCTTGAATACTCGGAACGGGCCTGAGCCATGGCGCCCCTGCCGCTTGACCTTCTGACGGGGGCGATGCGGCAGGCGGCCCGCACCGCCATCCTGCCGCGCTTCCGCCGGCTGGCGCCGGGTGACATTGCCGAGAAGTCCGGCTTTGCCGATCTGGTGACGCTGGCCGATACCGAGGCCGAGGCGCTGGTGACCGCCACGCTGGCCCGCGACTGGCCCGAGGCGGTGGTGATGGGGGAAGAGGGCACCTCGGCCGACCCCGCGCTGCGCGATGCGATGGCCCGGGCGGCGCTGGCGGTGATCCTTGATCCGGTGGACGGCACCTGGAACTTCGCGCGGGGTCTGGGTGTGTTCGGCATGCTGGCGGCGGTGGTGCGGCAGGGGCAGGTGGCGGCGGGGGTGCTTTACGACCCGCTGGGCGATGACTGGATCGCGGTCAGCGCAGGCGGGCCGGCGGTGATGTGCGACGGGCAGGGGGCGCAGCGCGTCCTGCGGACCTCGGCCGAGGCCGATCCGGCGCGGATGACCGGCTTCTTCCCCGCCGCCCTGTTCCCGGCAGCGCAGCAGCGGGCGGGATTGCTGGCCGGCATGGGCTTTGGCCGGGTGACGACGCTGCGCTGTTCCTGCCACGAATACCGGCTGATGGCGCAGGGGCTTTCCGAATTCGTCCTGTCAGGCCCCGAGCCGCATCCCTGGGACCATGCCGCCGGTGCGCTGGCGGTGACGCAGGCCGGCGGCGTGGCGCGGTTTCTGGACGGCGCGCCCTATGACCTTGCCCGGCGTGAGGGCGTCCTTCTGACAGCCGCCTCGGAAGCCGTCTGGCAGCAGGTCGCGGCGGCCTATTCCTGTCTTCTGGAGTGAGGGCCCGGATTGGTGCGTGGGGGACCACGCACCCTACGCCCGATCTAGAGACGCACCCGACGCCCCCCTGACCCCGGCCATCGCCGGGGTCAAGCGCCTGTCTCTCGGTGGTCGGGCTGTGCCGACTCCGGTGGAACCCCAGCCCGGAATAGGTTGCGCCGATTGTTGCCTGCGTCGGGTGCGTGTTCACACGCACCATCCCCCGCCCGCCATGGCGAAGGCTATCGCCTTCGCCACGTTCCGACACCGGCAAGCCTCACCGGTCGGGCCTCAAAGGCCCGGCCAGCGCCCGACCGCCCCCAGGCGGGCGCTTCTCGCCCGCCCGGTCGGGCGCCGGCCTCTGTAATCGGCTCTGGCTGGCGGTCCTGTGGCGGCATGGTCGCTGCGGGCGGGGAAACGCGGTGCGTTTCCTGATCCGCCCGTAGGGTGCGTGCTTGCACGCACCTTCCGTCGCAGCCTCCATCCTCGAGGCCATCTGCAAAGGTGCGTGGGGACCACGCACCCTGCGCGGGATGCCCGTCGTAGCGCTTCGGCCGCGTCCCTGACCCCGGCCATCGCCGGGGTCACGCGCCGCCGCTGCCCCTTGGCCAGCCGGTGGCCCCAAAGGCCGCCGGCCAGCGCCCGCCCCGCCCCTCGGCGGGCGCTTCTCGCCCGCCCGGTCGGGCGCCGGCCTCTGTCATTGCGTGCCGGACGGTTTCGGGTTGAACCGTTGCCAGCGGGCGGGGGCGAGGCGGTGCCTCGCCTTTTCCCGCCCGGCCCGACCGGGCCTATTCGTCGGGAAAAAGCCGCGCGTCGCCGGCCACCAGCCCGGGCAGGATACGGTCAAACCGCATATGCGCCAGCGCCCGGCCGCCCGACTGGGTGAAAAGCGTGCCCGCGGGCTTGCCGTCCAGCGTGATCTCGCTGCCCACCGTCGCCGCGCCTTCGATCCGCAGCCGGGTCAGGCCCTTGCGCAACTCGGTCTTGTGCTTCATCCGGGCGGTCACCTCCTGCCCGACATAGCAGCCCTTGCGGAAATCGACGCCGTTCAGCCGCTCAAATCCCGTTTCCAGCAGATAGCTGTCGTCGGGCACCAGTTCGACCCCGCTTTCGGGGATCAGATGGGCCACGCGGATCGCGTCCCAACCGATCGACGGGGCGCCGGCCCCCTCACCGCTGCCCCAGTTGCGCCAGCCGAGCGCGGGATGCCGGGGGTCTGCCATCGCGCCCGCCGGCGCCGGCCCGAGCCCGCGCGTTACCACCAGATCCAAGGGCGCGATCTGCACATCCGCGCGCAGCCGGTACATCATCAGCCGGCGGATCGTCGGCTCGGCCAGCCCCGCCGCGATGTCCAGAAGCCAGTCCGCCCCCCGCCGCACCACGAAGAAATCGGCCAGATACTTGCCCTGTGGCGTCAGAAGCGCCGCCCAGACCACGCCGTCGGCCTTTTCCAGGGGCCGGATGTCGTTCGACACCAGACCCTGCAGGAAGGCTGCCACATCCTTGCCGGTCAGCGCCAAGACGCGGCGGTCGGGGGCCAGTTCACCGGACATCGCTATTCCCTGAATTGCAGGTTGTAGAGATCGGCATAAAGCCCGCCGCGTTCAAGAAGCTCATCATGCGTGCCCTGATCCACCACGCGGCCCGCCTGCATCACCACGATGCGGTCGGCGGCGCGGATCGTGGCCAGACGGTGGGCGATGACAAGGGTGGTGCGGCCGCGCCCGGCCTCGGCCAGCGCCTCGGCCACCAGTTGCTCGGACTGACTGTCCAGCGCGCTGGTCGCCTCGTCCAGCAACAGCACCGGCGCGTCGCGCAGGATGGCGCGGGCAATGGCGATGCGCTGGCGCTGCCCGCCCGACAGGGAAGACCCGCGCGGGCCGGCGGGCGTTTGCGCACCTTCGGGCAGATCGGCAACAAAGCCCGCCGCCTGCGCCCGCGCCAGCGCGCGGTCCAGCGCGGCATCTGAAAGGTCGGTCGCCCCCATCCGCACATTGGCGGCGATGGTTTCATCGAAAAGCGCGGTATCCTGCGCCACCACGGCAATCGCCCGGCGCAGCGCCGCCGGGTCAAACCGGCGCAGGTCGGTGCCGTTCAGCGTCACGCGGCCGCCCTGCGGATCGGCCAGCCGGGTCAGCAGGTGGAAAACCGTCGATTTCCCGGCCCCCGAAGGCCCGACCAGCGCCGTCACCTGACCGGGCAGGGCGGTGAAGCTGACGCCCTGCAGCACCGGCTGTTCACCATAGGCAAAGCGCACATCCTCCAGCCGCAGCTCGGCGGGGCCGGGGGGCAGCGGCAGCGGCGCCTCGGGCGCGGTTACGGTGGGCGCCTCACCCAGAAGCGCATGCATCCGTTCCAGTGAGGCGCGGGCCTGCGCCCAGCTGCCCGACACGCTGCCCAGCCGCCGCAGAGGTTCAAAGACCAGCGCCACGGCCATGAAAAAGCTCATGAATTCGCCGACCGTCTTGGCGCCGTCCATGATCTGGTAGGCGCCATACATCATCACGCCGGCAAAGCCCGCCGCCGCCACCACGTCGATCAGCGCCGGAATGGCGGCCGAGGCGCGTTCGGACCGCAGCTGCGCCTGCAGGTAATCGCGCGAGGCGGCACGGTAGCGCGCGGCCTCGGCCTCTTCGCTGCCGGTCAGGCGGATGGTGGTCAGGCCGTGGAAAATCTCATCCAGCCGGGTCGCCAGCGTGCCGGCAGCGGCGCGGGCGGTGCGGGCGGTGGCGCGCACCCGGCGGTGGAGCGTGGACAGGGGCAGCGCCAGAATCGGCACGCCGATGACGGCGATCAGCGTCCAGCGCCAGTCCATCGTGGCGGCCACCCCCAGAAGAGTGATCAGCCCCACCACGTCGCGCCCCAGCGCCACCATGATCGGCGGCCAGAGGGTGCGGAAGGCAATCGCATCGCCGCGCACCCGTTCTATCAGCGCGCCCGGCGGGTTCTTCTGGAAGAACGGCAGGTCCAGCCGCATCAGATGGGCGAGAAGCGCGTTCTGCTGATCGGCCGCCAGCCCTTCGGCCGCGCGCGCCATGATGGTGCGGTGGCCAAAGCCCGAGGCGGCGCGGATCAGGAACAGCACCCCCACCGCGACCGCCACCACCGGCACCATGGCCGGGTCTTTCGCCACGAAGACCGAGTCGAACAAGGGTTTGATCAGGAAGGAAAAGACGCCCATCGTCGCGCCTTCGACCGCCATCAGCAGCACCGCGCCGACCAGAACCGCAAGGCGCGGCCGCAGCATCTGCAGGAACCATTCGCGCGGGCCTACCACGCCCCCTCCTTGCCGCCGGCCTGCCAGCGCGCGTAAGAGGCCGTCACCTCGGCCGGGTCATAGCCTTTGCGGATCCAGTCCAAAAGGCCGATGCCGCTGCGGTCGCGTTCGCGCGCATAGTAGCGCAGGAAATGGTCAAGGATGCCGGTCTTGCCGAAGGACAGATGGATATAGCGCAGCGAAAGCTGGCCCATCGCCTCTTCCACCGTCCGCCCCTCGATCCAGATCAGCCACAGCGCGGCGGCAAGGCCGGTGCGGTCGGCGCCCGATTTGCAATGCACAAGGATCGGGCGGGGCAGGGTCTGGAACAACTCATGCAGCTGCAACAGCTTCTCGGGCGTGGGCAGGCTGCGGGCCGACATGCTCAGATCATGCAGCGGCAGGCCCAGCGCCTGACAGGCCTCACGCTCGAACAGCCAGAAGCTTTGCCCTGAAGGCCCCCGCAGGTTCAGGACCGATTTCACGCCAAGCGCGGCGTAATCGGCCAGCCTTTTGCCGTCGGGCTGGTTGGCGCGGTAAAGCCCCGGCGCCACGCGGTGGAAATTGTGCCACCAGACGCGCAGGAAGGCGTGATCGGACAACTGGAAATGCCACCAGGCGGCGCGGCGGGCTTCGGGCGTCGAGATGTCGGTGCCGAACCGCTCTCCCAGCCGGTTCTGCCAGGCCTTCAGCTTCGCATGGATGGTGCCGAACATGGGGCCTCCGTCAGACCGGCAGGAGATAACGGCAAAGCCCCGGCGTTGCAAGGCGCAGGGCCGTGCGCGCGTGGCCGGCGGGGCCAAGGGGCGCTGCCCCTCGGGCCGTTCCGGCCCTCACCCCGGGATATTTTCCGAGAGAGGATGAACAGGGTCCTTCATCCTCTCTCTGCAAATATCCCGGGGGTAAGCCGGCCCCGGCCGGCGAGGGGGCAGCGCCCCCTTCCGCCGCCCGTTGACCTTGCCACGGTGCGGCGCTAGCCCTGTGGCATTCCCGACAGGAGTGTCATGATGCCCCTTGCCAACGGCCGCCCCTATCTTGCCATCCCCGGGCCCTCGGTGGTGCCCGACCGGGTGCTGGCGGCGATGCACCGGCCTTCGCCCAACATCTATGCCGGCGCGCTGGTCGAGATGGTGGCGGGGCTTTGGCCCGATCTGCGCGGGGTGGCGGGTACCACGGCGAATGTGGCGATCTACATCGGCAACGGCCATGCGCTGTGGGAAGCGTCGGCAGCGAACCTCTTCAGCCGGGGCGACCGGGTGCTGCTGGTGTCGACCGGGCATTTCGGCCTGGGTTGGGCGGGGGCGCTGCGGGCGCTGGGGGTAGAGGTCGATTGCCTCGACTTCGGGCGCGGCCCTGCGGATCCGGCGGCGGTCGAGGCGGCGCTGCGGGCCGATGGCGCGGGGGCGATCCGCGCGGTGATGACGACCCATGTCGATACCGCAAGTTCGGTGCGCAGCGACATTCCGGCCCTGCGGGCGGCGATCGACCGGGCGGGGCATGGCGCGCTGCTGGCGGTGGATTGCATCGCGAGCCTTGGCTGCGATGAGTTCCACATGGACCTTTGGGGTGTCGATGTGGTGCTGGCGGCCAGCCAGAAGGGGCTGATGCTGCCGCCGGGCATGGGCTTTGTCTGGTTCTCTGAAAAGGCCCGGGCGGCAGGGCGCGGCGCCGGGCTGCGCACGCCCTATTGGGACTGGGCGCCGCGCGCCGACGGGCCGGATTTCTGGCAATACTGGCACGGCACCGCGCCGACCGCCCATCTTTACGGGCTGCGTGAGGCGCTGGACATGCTGCTGCATGAAGAGGGGATGGCGCAGGTCTGGGCGCGGCACCGGGCGCTGGCCGGCGCGGTCTGGGCGGCTTTCGATGCCTGGGGGGCGGGCAACCCCGAAATCCGGCTGAACCTGCGCGATCCGGCGCTGCGCAGCCATGCCGTCACCGCCGCCCGCATCGGCCCGGCGCCGGCCGCCACGGCGCTGCGCCGCTGGTGCGAGGCGAAGGCGGGCGTGACGCTGGGCATCGGGCTGGGTGCCGCTGCGCCGGGTGACCCCGAGGGCGATGCCTTCCTGCGCGTCGCCCATATGGGCCATGTGAATGCCCACATGACGCTGGGCGCGCTGGCGGTGATGGAGGCGGGGATGATCGCCCTTGGCATTCCGCACGGGGCCGGCGCGCTGACGGCGGCGGCCGGGGTGGTGGCCGGGGCCGCGGGGGCATGACCGGCCCCGCCCTTGCCCGCCGGCCGCTGGCGGGCGTGGCGCTGATGCTGGGGGCAATGGCGGTTCTGCCGGCCATCGACGTGATCGCCAAGCATCTGGGGCAGGAGGGGCTGCCGATCCTGCAGATCGTCTGGGCGCGGCTGGGGCTGGGGGCGGTGATGGCGCTGCCTCTGGCCCTGCGCATCGCCGGACCGGCGGCGCTGGTGCCGGACCGGCCGGCCTATCACGCGGCGCGGGCGGCGTTGCTGGCGGGGGCGACCTTCTGCTTCTTTCTGGCGCTGAAGACCCTGCCGATTGCCGATGCGCTGGCGATCTTTTTCGTCAACCCTTTGGTGGTGACCATCCTGTCGGCGCTGGTACTGCGCGAAAGGGTGGGGCCGCGCCGCTGGGCGGCGGTGGCGGTGGGCTTTGTCGGCACGCTGATCATCATCCGCCCCGGTTTCGTGGCGCTGAACCCCGGCAGCCTGCTGGCGCTGGCCTCGGGCACGCTTCTGGCCAGCTATCTGGTGATGACGCGGGCGATTGCCGGGCGGGCCCATGCGGTGGTGACGACCTTTCAGACCAGCCTGATCGGCGGGGTGCTGCTGTCGCTGGTTGTGCCCTTTGTCTGGCGCGCGCCGGATGCGACCGAGTGGGTCCTGCTGGCTCTGCTGGCGCTGATCGCCAATCTTGGGCATCTGATGATCGTGCGGGCCTATGACCATGCCGAGGCCTCGCTTCTGGCGCCGCTGGCCTATACCGAGATGGTAACTTCGGTTCTTATGGGTCTCATCTTCTTCAGGGATTTCCCCGATGGCTGGACATTCCTCGGCGTCGGCATCCTGATCGGCTGCGCCACCTATATCTCGATGCGGGAAAGGGCGGCGGGCCGCCAGCGCTGAGCGGACGGTCAGGCGAAGCGGTTCAGGACCGGCGTGCGGTGAATGACCTCGGTCGCGGCGACGGCGGCGACAAAGGTGAACAGCGCCCCGGTGATGGGGTTCATGTCGGTGCCCAGCAGCTTGAAGGCCACCAGCATGAAGAACGGGTGCAGCAGGTAGACGCCAAAGGCATAGCCCGCCGCGGTGGTGGGCCAGCTGCCGCGGATCGGCAGATGCCAGAGCAGGGTGAAGGCGGCCAGCGCCAGAATGGCCTGTCCGGCCCAGAACGTCGGGTAAAGCGCCACAAGGATGGCGCTGAGCAGGGCGGCGGCCGTCCAGGTCATCCAGCCGGCATTCAGCCGCAGCGCCACGGCATGCAGCCCGCCCAGAAGGAACAACGGCAGCGAATAGGCCCATTGCACCACCGGCATCTCAAACGCCTGATGGGCATGAACCAGCCCCATCGGCACCGAGGCCGCCACGAACACCGCCAGCACCAGCGCCAGACGGCGCCGGTTGGTGATGTGGCGCGACATCATCGGCACGCTGACCAGCCAGATCGCGGTGAAGGGCAGAAACCACAGGTGGAAATACGACCCGGTGATCAGGGTCAACGGATCGGACAACAGCCGGAAGGGTTCGTCCGAAATCACCTCGTACACCACGCGGTAGAAGGCGCACCAGAACAGCCACGGCATCAGCAGCCGCACCGCCCGCTTCTGCCAGAAGCCGGGGCCGGGCCGCCGGTCATAGCTTTGCACGGCCAGAAAGGCGGTCAGGAACAGAAACAGCGCCAGCGCCAGATAGCCGATCTGCCAGCCCGGCGCATGGGCATGATCCCAGACGATGAAGAAGGCCGCCACGATCCGCCCAAGGTCCAGCCCGCGCCGGTAGCCGGCCCGCACCACGGGCGCCGCCGGAGCAACGGGGGCGGCGGGACGGGCGGGCGCGAGCGTGGCGGTGGCGTCTGTCATCGGGCTTTCGGTGCGGCTTTCCGGGGGGCGGGTGCGGAAAATTCCGGCACCCACCCTTTCCGGTTGCGCCCGAAACCGGCGTCGCGCAACGATTTTTTGCCCGCATGGTGAAGAAACAATGCGTTTCTGCAACCGATGCGGGAAACTAGCCGCCGTTCTTCGCCAGCCAGTCTTTCATCCAGGCGATTTCGGCCTCTTGCGCGGCGATCACCGCCTCGGCCAGCTTGCGCACCTCGGGATCGTCGCCATGCTCCAGCACCACCCGCGCCATGGCCACCGCGCCTTCGTGATGGGGGATCATGCCGCGGATGAAATCGACATCGGCATCGCCGGAGTATGCGATCTCCATGGCGCTGTGCATGGTCATGTTGGCCTGCATGAAGGCCAGCGTGGCGGGGCTTTCGGCGCCGGTCATGTCGTGGCCGGAATGGTCGGTGGTCTGGGCCAGCAGCGGCAGGGCCAGTAGGGCGGCGGCAAGCGGGACCAGAAGGGCGGGACGGAAGGACATGACAACCTCGTGCAAGGGGAATGGCCGATGCGTCGCAGGTTCCGGTTGCTGGAAGGCAAGTCACAAAATCCGGCGGTGGGGGTGGTGCGTGAAATCACGCACCCTGCAGGGCGGCGGACATCCCCCAGACCGCGCAAATCCGCGCGCGGGTTGTGCGGCGGCGGGTCTTTTCCTTGCGCGGCCGCCTGCCTATCATCTGACGGCGAAGAGGACGGATCATGACGCGCAAACACCGCCCCACCGTGGGCATCATCGGCAATTCCCACCTGATGAACGACCGCTACACCGTTCACGCCGCCGGCCTGATGAACTCGGCCGCGGTGTCGGAGGTGGCCGACTGCCTGCCGCTGATCGTGCCCTCGGACCCGCGGGTGGTGTCGGTGGAAGAACTGATGGAACTGTGCGACGGCTTCCTTCTGACCGGCGGGCGCCCGAACGTGCATCCCAGCGAATATGGCGAGGCGGAAACCCCCGCCCATGGCGCCTTTGACCGCAACCGCGACGCCATCACGCTGCCCCTTGTGCGGGCGCTGGTCGAACGCGGCCAGCCCTTTCTGGGCATCTGCCGCGGCTTTCAGGAGGTCAACGTGGCGATGGGCGGCACGCTGCACCCCGAGATCCGCGACCTGCCGGGGCGGATGAATCACCGCATGCCGCCCGACGGCACCGAGGAAGAGGTTTTCGCCCTACGCCATGCCGTGCGCTTCACCGAGGGCGGGCCTTTCCACCAGCTTCTCGGCGCGGCCGAGGTGATGACCAACACGCTGCACGGTCAGGGCATCGCCCGGGCCGGCAACCGCATCGTGATTGACGGCTATGCGCCCGATGGCACGCCGGAAGCGATCTATGTCAAGGACGCGCCCGGATTTACCCTGTCTGTTCAGTGGCACCCGGAATGGAACGCGGCGAATGATCCCGTCTCGCGCCCGCTGTTCCAGGCTTTCGGGGCCGCAGTGGCCCGATGGGCCGACAGACAGGAGTGAACCATGAAACTGCTGGTCGTTTACGCCACGACCGACGGACAGACCCGCAAGATCGCCCGCCATGTTGCCGACAGTCTGGCCGATGCCGGCCATGCCGTGGAACTGCTGGACGCCACTGACACCGCCGAGTTGCGCCTTGCGCGGTTTGACCGGGCGATCCTTGCGGGGTCGCTGCATGCGGGGGGCTATCAGAAGACGCTGGCGCGCTTTGCCAAAGATGAGGCGGCGGCGCTGAACGCCATGCCGACGCTGTTTCTGGCGGTGTCGCTGTCAGCCGCCGGGAATGACCCCGACGACTGGGCGGGCTTGCGGAAATGCCTTGACGCCTTCCTTGCCGAAACCGGCTGGACGCCCGGGCAGGTCGCGCATGTGGCGGGCGCCTTCCGCTTTACCGAGTATGATTTCTTCCGCGCCTGGGCGATGAAGCGGATCGCGGCGCAGAAGGACCAGACGGTCGATCCGACGAAAGACAAGGAATACACCGACTGGCTGGCGCTGGACCGCACGGTGGAGGGCTGGCTGGCGGGTTGAGGGGCGATTGCCCTGATCGCGCGTTCCCTCGGGCGGAACAGGAAACGCATTGCGTTTCCCCGCCCGATGCGCGGCGTTATCAGCCCGCAGGCATCAACGCGCCAGACATAGGCCAGCGCCTGAGCCGGCGGGCGGGAAGCGCTTGCCGCTGGCAGGTCCGGCGCTGGCTGGCGGCCTTTGGGGCCACCGGCGGGCCAAGGGGAACCGCTTCCGCATGACCTCGGCGATGGCCCCGGTCAGGGCGGTAGGGTGCGTGTTCACACGCACCACGATTGGCCGGGGCGGTGCGTGCAAGCACGCACCCTACGCCGGCCGGCACAGGGCGGGGATCCTGATCCTAGATGCGGGCCAGCAGCGCCGCCAGCGCCAGCGCGGCCGGCACGGTCTGGACGTAGAGGATGCGGCGCGACACGGTGGCGGCGCCGTAAAGGCCCGCGACCGCCACGCAGGCCAGCACGAAGACCGCCATCTGCCAGCCCGCGTCCTGGATGCCGGCGATCAGCGCCCAGACCAGACCGGCGGCAAGGAAGCCGTTGTACAGCCCCTGATTGGCCGCCAGCACCTTCGATGCGGCGGCGAACTCGGGCGTGGTGCCGAAGGTCCGGCGGCCGCGCGGGGTGGTCCAGGCCGCCATCTCAAGCCAGGTGATATAGGCGTGAATCAGCGCCACAATCCCAATGAGTAACGTTGCAACCATCGTATTCCCCTTGTTGCCGGCGCCGGTTCGCCTGTAGGTTAGCGCAAACGTCAGGGGGAGCAAATGAAGCGTTCGCGTATCAACGAGATCATGGCGGCGGCGGACGGGATGATCCGCAGTTACGGCTTCGTCCTGCCCCCCTTCGCCTTCTGGAGCCCCGATGAATTCCGCGCCATGGCGCCGAAGGCCCGCCGGGTGATCGAAGGCCGCTGCGGCTGGGACATCACCGATTACGGGCAGGGCCGGTTTGATGAAATGGGGCTGTTCCTGTTCACCCTGCGCAACGGGCTGCTGTCCGATCTGCAGCGCGGCGGCGGCATGTGCTATGCCGAGAAGCTGCTGATCAGCCGGCAGGATCAGCTGTCGCCGATGCACACCCATGTCATCAAGGCCGAGGACATCATCAACCGCGGCGGGGCGACGCTGGTGGTTGAGCTTTACGGCTCGGACGATGCCGGCAATTTTGCCTGGGACCGCGGCGGGCAGGTGCTGTGCGACGGCATCGCGCGCAGCTATGGCCCCGGCGACAAGCTGCGGCTGGCGCCGGGCGAATCCGTCACGCTGATGCCGGGCGACTGGCATGCCTTCTGGGGCGAGGGCGGCGATGTGCTGATCGGCGAGGTCTCGACGGTGAACGACGACGAGACCGACAACATCTTTCGTGAGCCGATCGGGCGTTTTGCCGAGATCGAGGAAGACGAGGCGCCGACGCATCTTCTGGTGTCGGACTACGCGCGCTGGCTGCCGGGCTGAGGGGGGAGCGTACCGTCCCCGGTGCCATGGCGAAGGCCATCGCCTGAGCCACCGCGCGACATTGCCAACCCTCACCGGTCGGGCCTCAAAGGCCCGGCCAGCGCCCGCCCCGCCCTCGGCGGGCGCTTCTCGCCCGCCCGGTCGGGCGCCGGCCTCTGGTATCTCGTGCCGAACCGACTCCGGTTGAACCGTCACCAGCGGGCCGGGGCGAGGCAGTGCCTCGCCTGTTCCCGCCCGGGCAACGTAGGGTGTGTGTTCACATGCACCTTCCCGCCTCCATCGCGAAGGCCATCGCCTTCGCCATTTCCCGAAATACGCCACCAGAAGCGGTCGGGCCTCAAAGGCCCGGCCAGCGCCCGACCGCCCCTCGGCGGGCGCTTCTCGCCCGCCCGGTCGGGCGCTGGCCTCTGGCATTGCGTGCCGCACCGGCTCTGCTTGAGCCGTCGTCAGCGGGCGGGGGCGAGGCAGTGCCTCGCCTTCTCCCGCCCGATCGTAGGGTGTGTGTTCACACGCACCTTCCCGCCTCCATCGCGAAGGCCATCGCCTTCGCCTCGTCCCGAGGGTTCCTCCCTGCGAGGTCGGGCACCGGCCTATCGTGGCTTGTGCCGCACCGTCTCTGCTGGAGCCCTCACCAATGGGCGGGGGCGAGGCAGTGCCTCGCCTGTTCCCGCCCGGACAAGCTTGCGCTTCCGGGCGGGCGGGGCGGCGGGGGTTTCACACCCCCGCACCCCCGTGGGATATTTGAGGACAGATGAAAGCGGGCCGGTTGACCTTGTGCGCGGGGCAAGGGAATGTCCGGCCATGAGCCAGAGTTTCGCCGCCCGCCTGACCCGCCATCCGATCCCCTTCGACCGGGCCATGGGGGCCGAGGCGCGGGGGGCGCTGGCCGATCTGCCGCCCGAGTTTCATCCGCTGATCGAAGGCGTTGCGGGCTGCAGCCCCTATCTGCGCGACCTGATGGCGCGCGAGGCGGACTGGCTGCGCCCGGCGCTGGCGCTGTCTCCCGAAACCGCGATGGCGGCGCTGCTGGCGACGCTGGATGCCGTGCCGCTGGACGGTCTGGCAGAGGCGCTGCGGCAGGCCAAGCGGCGGGCCGCACTTCTGGTGGCGCTGGCGGATCTGGGCGGGGTCTGGGGGCTGATGGAGGTGACCGGCGCCCTGACCCGTCTGGCCGACCGGGCGGTCAGCCTGGCGATGGAGCGGCTGGTGGCCGATGAGATCCGCCGCGGCAAGCTGCCGGGGCAGGGGCCGGACGACGCGGCGACGGCGGGCGGCATGGTGGCGCTGGCCATGGGCAAGATGGGGGCGGGGGAACTGAACTATTCCTCCGACATCGACCTGATCTGCCTTTTCGATCAGGACCGCTACGGCGAAGACTGGGCCGAGGCGCGCGCCGCCTTCATCCGGGTGACGCGGAAGATGGCGGCGATGCTCAGCGATGTGACGGCGGGGGGCTATGTCTTCCGCACCGATCTGCGGCTGCGCCCCGATGCCAGCGTGACCCCGGTCTGCCTGTCGATGGCGGCGGCCGAGGCCTATTACGAGGCCGAGGGCCGGACATGGGAGCGCGCGGCCTATATCAAGGCGCGCCCCTGCGGCGGCGACCTTGCGGCGGGTGATCGGTTCCTGAAGGCGCTGACCCCCTTCGTCTGGCGCAAGCATCTGGATTTCGTGGCCATTCAGGATGCCCATGACATGCGGCTGCGCATCCGCGCCCACCGGGGCCTGGGCGGCCGGGTCGAGGTGGAGGGCCATGACCTGAAGCTGGGGCAGGGCGGCATTCGCGAGATCGAGTTCTTCACCCAGACCCGGCAGCTGATTGCCGGGGGTCGTGACCCGTCCTTGCGCGACCGCACCACATTGGGCGGGCTGAAGGCGCTGGCGGGGCAGGGCTGGGTGCCGGGGGATGTGGCCGAAGAACTTTCCGGCCTTTACCTTGTTCACCGTGAGGTCGAACACCGGCTGCAGATGGTGCAGGACGCCCAGACGCATGAGATGCCGCCGACGGCCGAGGGCGTGGCGCGCATCGCCGCCTTCATGGGGCAGGACGAAGCCGCCTTCCGCCGGGACTATCTCGACCGTCTGGCGCGCACCTCGGCCCTGACCGAAGGGTTCTTTGCGCCTGCCGCCGCCGAAGAGGGGCCGGAGCTTTCCGACAAGGCGCAATCCATCGTGCAGGGCTGGTCGGCCTATCCCTGCCTGAAAAGCGACCGGGCGCAGGCGATCTTCCGGCGGCTGCGGCCGGTTCTGCTGACGCGGCTGGGGCGGGCGGCTAACCCTGATGAGGCGCTGGTGGCGCTGGACGGGTTTCTGGCCGGTCTGCCGGCGGGCGTGCAGCTTTTCGCGCTGTTCGAGGCCAACCCGGCGCTGGTCGATCTGATCATCGACATCGCCGGCACGGCGCCGGCGCTGGCCATGTATCTGTCGCGCAATTCCGGCGTGCTGGATGCGGTGATCGGCGGCAGCTTCTGGGCGCCCTGGCCGGGCATGGCCACCCTGCGCGACGATCTGGCGGGGCGGCTGGCCGAGGTGGCGGATTACGAACGCAAGCTGGATGCGGCGCGGCGCTGGATGAAGGAATGGCATTTCCGCGTCGGCGTTCACCATCTGCGCGGGCTGATCGACGGGTTCGAGGCCGGCAAGCTTTATGCCGATCTGGCCGAGGCGGTGATTGCCGCGCTGTGGCCGGTGGTGCTGGCCGATTTCGCCGCCCGCCACGGCCCGCCGCCGGGGCGCGGGGCGGTGCTGGTGGGGATGGGCAGCCTGGGTGCGGCGCGGCTGAACGCGGGGTCCGACCTGGACCTGATCATGATCTACGATGCCGCCGGCGTCGAGGCATCTGACGGCAAGCGGCCGCTGGCGGCGCGGCCCTATTACGCGCGGCTGACGCAGGCCATGGTGACGGCGCTGACGGCGCAGCTGCCCGAGGGGCGGCTTTACGAGGTGGACATGCGGCTGCGGCCTTCGGGCCGGCAGGGGCCGGTGGCGACCTCGATCGACAGTTTCCGCAACTACCAGATGACCGAGGCCTGGACCTGGGAGCATCTGGCGCTGACACGGGCGCGGGTGCTGGCGGGCGATGCCGGGCTTGCGGCCGAGGTCGAGGATTTCCGCCGCAAGGTCATCGCCGAAAAGGGGCAGGGCGCGGCGGTGCGCGCCGATGTGGCCGGGATGCGGGCGCGGCTTGCGGCCGCCAAACCGGGTGAGGGCGGGTGGGAGGCCAAGCTTGGCCCGGGCCGCCTTCTGGACATCGAGCTGCTGGCCCAGACGCTGGCCCTGGAAACCGCGAGCCCGGCCCGCCAGACCGAAAGGCAGATCGGGGCCGGCGCAAAGGGCGGGAAACTGTCGCAATCCGGCCAGACGGCGCTGAGCGAAGCCTTCAGGCTGTGCTGGCGTCTGCAATGCGGGGCGCGGCTTCTGTCGGACCGGGTGGTTGACCCCGACCGGCTGGGCGAAGGCGGACGGGCCTTCCTGCTGCGCGAGACGGGTGAGGCCACGGTGCCCGCCCTGACGGCGCGGCTTGAGGCGCTGACCGCAGAGGCGGCAAGGGTGATCGCGGCCCATCTGGAGGGGGCGGGCGATGGGGAGACGGCTGATGGACCTGCGCGAGGCTGACCCCAAGGGGCTGATCCGCGAAAGCTACCGGATCGAGGGGATCACGGCGGGCGAATGCCGCTCGGTCTTCATGGACTGGGCGCTGAGCCTGCCGGCGGGGGCCGATACGGCCGAGCCGCTGCGCGTGCTGATCGCCACCTATGGCCTTGCCGAACCCGGCCACCCGATGAGCGCGATCCTGACCGAGGCGCTGGTGCCCGCCGCAACTCCGCCGCGCCGGCGGGGCGGGCGGGCGGGCCGCTTTGGCGCGACTGCGAGTTAACCCTGGGCAGCGGCCTCAAGTGCCGGGCCGTCCAGCTTGACCATCTGCATCATCGCAGCCAGCACCCGGCCGGCTGCGGCCTCATCGGGGCTTTGCATCAGGCGGATCAGGGCGCGCGGGATGATCTGCCAGCTGACGCCGAAACGGTCGGTCAGCCAGCCGCAGCGGCTGGGCGTGCCGCCGTCCAGAAGCGCCTCCCACAGCGCGTCCACCTCTGCCTGGGTTTCCAGATGCACCTCGATCGAGGCGGCGGGGGTCAGTTTGTAATGCGGCCCGCCGTTCAGCAGGGTAAAGCGCTGGCCCTGAATTTCGATATGGACAAGGAAGGCCTTGTCGGGCGCCCCGCGCTGGGGAAAGACATGGACAATCCGCGTGCCGGGCACGACGCGCGCCCAGGTCTGCGCCGCCTCCAGCGCGTTGTCGTCAAGCCACAGGCAGGTCTGCACGGTCGGTTCGGTCATCGGGGCCTCCGGTCATGGATGGCCCATGGTACTGCGGGACCGGCCTTCTGGGAACGGATTTTGCCCGGCGTCCGGGCGGCTGGTGCGACAGAGGGCCAGGCCCGGCCGCCGGGTGGGCAGCCGACGGCAGGGCCCCTTGGTTCATGGTTCAGGAACTGCCAACGCCGCGCGTCTTGATGCCGGCGCGGAATGCCCGCCCGAGGGGGCGGTCGGGCATTGCCCGGGCGCACTGCGTGCTTGATTCCCGGGCCGCCGCTTACCCGCGCTTCAGCGCCGAAGCCTCAGCCGCCAGCGTGGTGATCGCGGCCCAGTCGCCCCGCGCCATGGCATCCTTGGGCGCGACCCAGCTGCCGCCGACGCAGAGGATGTTCTTCAGCCCCAGATAATCGGGCGCGATCTTCAGGCTGATGCCGCCGGTCGGGCAGAATTTCACCTGCGGAATGGGCGAGCCGATGGATTTCAGATAGGCCGCCCCGCCGGCCTGTTCGGCCGGGAAGAACTTCTGCACGGTGAAGCCCTTCTCCAGAAGCGCCATGATTTCCGATGCCGTGGCGGCGCCGGGCAGCAGCGGCAGGCCCTCATCCTCACAAGCGGCGATCAGGCGGTCGGTCGCGCCGGGGCTGACGCCGAACATCGCGCCGGCGGCCTTGGCGGCCTTCACATCGGCCGGCGTCAGCAGCGTGCCCGCGCCGACGACACCGCCCGGAACCCCGGCCATCGCGCGGATCGCGTCCAGCGCCTGCGGGGTGCGCAGCGTCACCTCCAGCGTGGGCAGCCCGCCCGCCACCAGAGCCTTGGCCAGCGGCGCGGCATGGGCGAGATCGTCGATCACCAGAACGGGCACCACGGGCGCCAGACGGCAGATCTCGGCGGCTTTCAGCGATTGTTCGGCGGGGGTCACGGCGGGCTCCTTGGGCGTGCGGGCAGGGGGCTGGTCAGACGACCACGGCCGCCCCGGTTTCAGCGGTGCCGACATTGCGGCGGAAGGCTTCGAACAGTTCGCGCCCGATGCCGTGGCCATTGGCCGACAGGTCGGGGCGTACCACGGTCCGGCCCGACAGGTCGGCTGCGGTTGAAAGCGTGCCCGCCACCGCATCCAGCCGCACCACGTCGCCGTCGCGCAACAGCGCCAGCGGCCCGCCCACGGCGGCTTCGGGGCTGACATGGATCGCGGCGGGCACCTTGCCCGAGGCGCCCGACATCCGGCCATCGGTGACCAGCGCCATCTTCAGCCCGCGGTCCTGCAGCACCGACAGCACCGGCGTCAGCGAGTGCAGTTCGGGCATGCCATTGGCCTGCGGCCCCTGAAAGCGCACGACCACCACGGTGTCCGAGGTGAACTCACCCGCCTTGAAGGCGGCCTTCACCGCCTCCTGATCGTGGAAGACGCGGGCCGGGGCTTCGATGACGTGACGCTCGGGCGCCACGGCCGAGACCTTGATCACCCCGCGCCCCAGATTGCCTGCAAGCTGGCGCAGGCCTCCGGTGGGCTGGAACGGATCGGCGGCGGGGCGCACGATCTTGTCGTTCAGGCTGTCCTTCGGACCTTCGGCCCAGTGCAGGCGGCCTTCGGTCAGCTTGGGTTCCTGGCGGTAAAGCGCCAGGCCGTCGCCGGCGACGGTGCGGGCATCGGCATGCAGAAGGCCCGCATCCAGCAACTGCCCGATCAGGAACTGCAGCCCGCCGGCGGCGTGGAAATGGTTCACATCGGCCAGACCGTTCGGATAGACCTTGGCCATCAGCGGCACGGCCTGCGACAGATCGTCGAAATCCTCCAGATCCAGCATCACCCCCGCCGCCCGTGCCATCGCCGGCAGGTGCAGGACAAGGTTGGTGGACCCGCCCGTGGCCATCAGTCCGACGATGCCGTTCACGAAGGCGCGTTCGTCCAGAACCTCACCGGCCGGGCGATAGTCATTGCCCAGGGCGGTGATCGTCGCGGCGCGTTCCAGCGCCGCCGTGGTCAGCGCCTCGCGCAGGGGCGTGCCGGGGTTGACGAAACTGGCGCCCGGCAGGTGCAGACCCATGAACTCCATCAGCATCTGGTTGGTGTTGGCCGTGCCGTAGAAGGTGCAGGTGCCGGGGCCGTGATAGCTGGCCATCTCGCTGGCCATCAGTTCGGCGCGGGTGGCCTTGCCCTCGGCATAGGCGTTGCGGACCTTGGCCTTCTGGTCGTTCGGAATGCCCGAAGTCATCGGCCCCGCCGGCACGAAGACCGCCGGCACATGGCCAAAGGTTGCCGCCGCCATGATCAGGCCCGGCACGATCTTGTCGCAGACGCCCAGATAGAGGGCCGCGTCAAAGGTGTTGTGGCTCATCGCGACACCGGCGGCCAAGGCGATGACATCGCGCGAGAAAAGCGAAAGCTCCATCCCCGGCTGGCCCTGCGTGACCCCGTCGCACATCGCCGGAACCCCGCCCGCCACCTGCGCCGTGGCACCGGCCTTGCGGGCGGCCTCACGGATGATCTTGGGGTAATCCTCATAGGGCTGGTGGGCGGAAAGCATGTCGTTATAGGCCGTGACGATGCCGATGTTCGGCAGGCGGCCTTCGGCCAGCGCCGTCTTGTCGGCGCCCATCGCGGCATAGGCATGGGCCTGATTGCCGCAGGCCAGATGCCCGCGCGCCGGGCCGGCCCGGCCCGCAGCGGCGATCCGCGCCAGATAGGCGGTGCGGGACGTGGCCGAACGTTCGCGGATGCGGTCGGTGACGCGGTCGATCACGGGGTTGAGTGGCATGGCGGCTCCTCTCGGGCAGGCGCGTCAGTGGGCGGGAACGTTTTAGCAGATGTTGTTAGCGCTAACAACCCTTCCGGCCACGGCTGACGAAAATTGTCATTCAACAGGGCGGCGCGGCGCTGCTAGGCTGGCTGCGGGAAAAGCCGGAGGCCCCATGCGCATTGTGACGTTTCTAGCCTGTCTCGTCACCCTTGAACTGGCCGGCCTACCGGTTTTGGCCGAGGGACTTGCCGATCACAAGGCCCGGGCGGAGGCAGTGGAGCAACTTTACGACGCGGGGGATTATGCAGGTGCCGAAGTGGCGGCCCTTGCAGCGGCCGCGCAGGCGAGTGCCGAGTTCGGGCCAGATTCGGCGCAAGTGCTGGATGTGCAGATCACGCTGGCCAATGCGCTGCGCCAGCAGGACAAGCTGGAAGAGGCCGTGGCGATGTTCCGCCATGTTCATGCACGCTGGCTGGCGACCAAAGGGGAATACCACCCCCGCACCCTTGCCGCCGCCAATGCGCTTTCGGTGATCCTGTCCGAAACGGGCCGCGCAGATGAGGCACTTCCCCTTGCGGTGCAGACGGTGCGGGTGGCCGAGACTGTGCTGGGCGACGATGCCTATATCGTGGTGAAATGGCGCTACAACCTTGCCTCGACCTATAGCAGGCTGGGCTACAAGGACGAGGCGCTGGCCTATTACGCGCAGGCGCTGCAGCAGATGCGCTTGGCGAATGATCCGGGGGCGCCGCGCGATGCCGCGACCGTGGCGCGCACCATCGCGCGCACCCTGACGGACCTTGGCCGCTCTGATGCCGCTGCCGATGCCTATGCCGAAGCGATCCCGCTGTTCGAGGCCGCCTTTGGCGCCGGCCATCCGCAGACGATCTACACGCAGGTGGAATACGGGCAGGCGCTCTGGCGGTCGGGCCGGCGGGACGATCTGCCTGCGCATGTGCAGCGGGTGGGGGCGCTGGTGCTTGAGACCTTCGGCGCGCAAAGCCTTGTGATGAGCGATGTTCTGGCGCAGCGCGCCCTGCTTGAAACCCGGGGCGGGCCGGACAGCCCCGGCTTTGCCGCCGGGCTGGCCCTGCAGGCCGAAGTGGTGGCGCTGCGCGAAAGCCTGCTTTCGCCCACGGCCGGGCCGACAGGGCGGGCGCGGCTGGACCTTGCCGCGATGCTGGCCGACACCAGCGATCCGGCGCAATTGCGCCGCGCCTGGGACACGCTGAAACTGGCCGCCGAGGCGGGGTCGGGCAGCCGGGCTTTTGCCTATGATCTGCTCAGCAGCCTGCGTACAACGGGCGGCATGACGCCAGAAGAGGTGGCCGATGGCGTGCTGATGGTCGCGCAAGAGGCGCAGGGTTCGGCTGCGGCGGCTTCGGCACTTATCCTGGCGCAGCGGCTGGCGCTGGGAGACGGCGAGGCGGCGGCCCAGTTCCGCGCCGCGACCGATTTGGGCGAGCGTTCGGCGCAATTGCAGGCGGCGCTGCTGGTGCAGACCAATCTGCCGCTTGCCGAGCGTGACGCAGCGCGCGAAAGCCAGATGCGCCGCGATCTGGCCGAGACGCGGCAAAAGGCTGATGACCTCTGGGCGGCGCTGGATGTCAGCGCGCCGGGGATGTTGGACCTGATCGGCGGCGGGCGGATGACGCTGGCCGAGGTGCAGGCTGCCCTCGGGCCGGATGAGGCGCTTCTTGTCATCGACATCAGCCCCGCCGAAGGTGATGCCCAAATGGCCATGGCGATCAGCCGCGAGGCGGTGGACTGGCAGCTTCTCAACTGGACCGCCGACAGCTTTCCCGGCGCCGTGGCCGATACCAGGGCGGGCATTGCGCTGCGCCTTGGCACCCGCGCCGCCGCCGCGCTGGAGGGTGAGGCGCCGGCGACCGGCCCCGGGTTCGACCTGTACGCTGCCCACTGGCTTTATGCCGAGACGCTGGCCGCGCTGGAGCCGGTCTTTGCCGGCAAAGAGAACCTCTATTTCGACCTGCGCGGCGCCGTGGCCGGCCTGCCGCCGCAGCTTCTGGTGGTGGCCCCGCCGGAATCTGAGGATCTGGCGCAGGCCGACTGGCTGATCCGCCATCATGCGGTGACGGTGCTGCCTTCGGTCTTTGCGCTGAAGACCATCGCGCTGGCCCGGGGCCGCCCGCCCGCGCCCGAACCTTTGCTGGCCTTCGGCGATCCGGTCTATGATCTGGAGGAAGGCGGCGCGCTGGTGGCGTCGCTTGATGCCGGGGCCGCCGGCACGCTGCGCGGCGCGCTGGCGCCCCTGCCCGAAACCGCGGATGAGGTGCGCGCCGTGGCCGAGGCGCTGGGGGCGCCGCCCGCCGCCGTGCGCACCGGCGCCGCGGCCAGCGAGGCCGCGCTGAAAGAGGTGCCGCTGGACCGCTTCCGCGTGCTGCATTTCGCCACCCATGGCCTGGTGACCGGCGATGTCGCGGGGCAGACCGTGCTGGGCGAACCGGCGCTGGCGCTGACGCCGGGGCGGGGGGAGGACGGGTTCCTGACCGTCTCGGAAATCCTGTCGCTGCGGCTGAATGCCGACTGGGTGGTGCTGTCGGCCTGCAACACCGCCGTCGGCAATGACCCCGACGCCGAGGCGCTTTCAGGTCTGGCGCAAGCCTTCTTCTATGCCGGCGCGCGGTCGCTGATGGTCAGCCACTGGCCGGTGGAAAGCCGGTCGGCCGCGCATCTGATGACGGAAACCTTCCGCATCCGCGCCGCCAACCCCGGCATGCGCGCCGCCGAGGCGCAGCGGCAGGCCATTCTGGGCATGATCGACGATCCTTCGGGGCGCTGGGTGCATCCGGCCTACTGGGCGCCCTTCGTGCTGGTGGGAAGCCCCGATTGATCCGCGCCTTCCTGATCTGGCTGCTGCTGGCCGCGCCGGCCATCGCGCAGACCCCGCCCGAAGGTGACGCGCCCCTGACGCGCGCCGAGGTGACCGAGATCGCCACCATGCTGGACGGGCTGGTCACCGGATCAGCCCGCTATGCCGAGGCGGAAAAGCTGGCCTGGCAGGCGCTGGCGCTGGTGCATGACGATTTCGGCGAGGAAAGCCGCGAGGCGCTGGAGATCGAGCGGATCATCGTCATGGTGGCCGTTCTGCAGGGCCGCAGCGACGAAGGGGTGCAGCTGGGCCTTCTGTCGGCGCAGAAGGCGCAGCGCCTCTTGCCGGCCGATGATCCGCTGGCCTACCGGGTGATGGCGGCCTTCGCGGCGGCGATGCGGGTGGCCGGCCATCAGGCCGAGGCGCTGGCGCTGGCATCCGAGGCGGTGACCGAGGCCGACCGCTGGCTGCCGCCCGATGAACTGGCGGGCGACGAGTTGCGGCTGGTGCAGGCGCTTCTGGCGGCGTCGCTGGGCAATGCCGCGCTGGCCGAAAGCGCCTTTGCCCGGCTCGAGGAACGGCTTTCGGGGCGTAAGGACAAGCAGGCGAAGGCGCTTCTGGCGATGGGCATGGCGGGCTGGGCCGATTTCGTCTCGGATCAGGGCGATGCGCCGCGCGCCGTGCCGCTGTTTCAGGCGGCCATCGCGGCGCTGGATGCGCAGTTCGCGGGCATCAAGCATCCGCGCATGGTGCCGATCCGCCTGACCGCCGTTCGCAATCTGGCCGAGGCGCTGATCCTGTCGGGCCATCGGGATGAGGTGGAGCCGCTGATCCGCCCGCTTCTGGCCGAGGTCGAGGCGGTTTACGGCACCGATTCCCCGTTGTGGGCCGAACTGGCCTTTCCGTTGGCCGTAGCGCTTGGCGGCACCGAGCCGGGGGCCGCCACCGCCGGCGAGGCGGCGGTGCTTCTGGGCCGCACGGTAGACAACTGGGCCGCCGTCTATAGCGCCGATACCGAAGACCTTCTGCGCGCCAGGATGAGCCTTGCCGTCCTGCAGGCCAGCCTTGGCCGCCTGCCCGAGGCGCTGGACCAGATCGCCGCGATGGAGGGCAAGGCCCTGCCCGAAGCCCGCCCGCAACTGGCCTATGTGCTTTACACCGCCACCGAAGAGGGCCGCCTGACCACCGAAGAGGCGGTGGACGCCATGCTGCATCTCTTGCAGGACAGCCAGAGCGCGGGGGCCGCCGCGGCACAGCGGCTTCTGGCCGAGCGTCTGGCGGCGGGGACGGGGGCTGCGGCGGCGGCGCTGCGGGCGGAAAGCGATACGCGCGGCCAGTTGCGGTCGGTTCAGGCGCAACTGGCGCAGGTGGCGGGCCTGCCGCTCGACCAGCGCGACCCGGCCGCGGTAACGGCGCTGCGCGATGCGGTGAAATCGGCGCGCGCCGCGCATGAGGCCGCCCGCGCCCGGATCGCGCAGGATTTCCCCGATCTGGCGGCAGCCACCGGCGGGCTGCCCCTGTCGCTGGCGCAGATCCGCGCGCGGCTGGGCCGGGATGAGGCGCTGGTGGTCATCGACGCGCCCGCCGATGCCGATGACTTCGGCCTGATCATCGCCGTCAGCCCCGAGGCGGTGGACTGGCACACCTTTCAGGCCGACGGCGGGCAGGTGACCGCCGCCGTCAGCGCCGTGCGGGACGGCATCGACCTGCGCCTTGGCCTGCGCGGTGCGGCGGCGCTGGAAGACGGGGCGGCGCCGCAGGACGGGACGGCGGGCTTTGACTATGACGCCGCGCATTGGCTTTATACCCAGACGCTGGGGCAGGTGGCGGGCGTGATCGCGACCAAGCGCCACCTGTGGCTGGACCTGCGGGGGCCGCTGTCGGCCCTGCCGCCGGCGCTGATGCTGGCCAGCCCCGCCACCGGGCCTGACCCGGGCAAGGCCGACTGGCTGGTGCGGCATCATTCGGTGGCGATCCTGCCGGCGATTTCCGCCCTGTCGCCCGCCGGGGGGCTGCCGGCGGGTGAGGATATGCTGGCCTTCGCCGATCCCGATCTCGGCACGCTTGCACCGGAAACCACGCTGGCCCTGCGCGGCGGGCTGGCGCCCCTGCCGGAAACCGCGGCCGAGGTGCGGGACGTGGCAACGGCGCTGGGGGCGGGCGATGGCGCCCTGCGGCTGGGCGATGCCGCGACCGAGGCGGCGGTGAAGGCGGCGCCTCTGGATCAGGTCGGGCTTCTGTATTTCGCCACCCATGGCCTTGTTTCGGGCGATGCCGTGGGGGCGGCCGCGCTGGAGGAACCCGCGCTGGCGCTGACGCCGGGGCAGGGCGAAGACGGCTTCCTGACCGCATCCGAGATTGCCGAACTGCATCTGAACGCCCGTTTCGTCGTGCTGTCGGCCTGCAACACCGCCGCCGGCGATGCACCGGGGGCCGAGGCACTGTCGGGCCTTGCGCAAAGCTTCCTTTACGCCGGCGCCCGGTCGCTTCTGGTCAGCCACTGGCCGGTGGAAAGCCGCTCGGCCGTGGCGCTGATGACCGATCTGTTCCGCAGGCGCGCGGCCGATCCGGCGCTGCCGGCGGCCGAGGCGCAGCGGCAGGCCATGCTGGACCTGATCGACCATCCGGCCGATCCGCGCTGGTCCCATCCGGCTTACTGGGCGCCCTTCGTGCTGGTCGGCCAGCCCGATTGAGGGGGGCGTTGCACAACGCCTCTCCCACCCGGTCTGGCCGGGGCCATCGCCCCGGCCATGCGGCAACAGTGCCCCTTGCCCCGCCGGTGGCCCCAAAGGCCGCCGGCCAGCGCCCGCCCCGCCCATGGCGGGCGCTTCCCGCCCGCCGGGGCAGGCGCCGGCCTCTCGTCTGGTGCGTTGAAGCGGTCTTGTCGCTCGCGGCCCGCATCGGGCGGGGAAAGGCAATGCCTTTCCTGTTCCGCCCGGGCCCCTCTGTTCCACGCCAGACCGCCCCCCGAGACTCCGGCGGACCACCCTTCCGCAGCCCGCCTTCCCGGCCAAAGATTGTTTCCAAAACCGCACTGATCACGGGAAAACCGGGAAAACGATCATCATTTTCCTAAAAAGCGCCACAATCTGCCGGCAGTTTTCCGCTGAACAAGGGACAACCGGAAAGCCAGAACCATGCGCCCGACCCGTCTTCTGCTTGCACTTCCCGCCGCACTTGCCCTGTCTGCCTGCGCCGGGTCCGACCCGGCCGGCCGCGCCGCCAGCGTCGCCGCCACGCCGAACACCGGCAGCGCCTCGGCCTCGGCCGTCGTCCTGCATGCCCGCTACGCGGTGCAGGGGGTCAACGTGGTGGTGCCGAAATCGCTGAAAGTCTCGGAAGCCAACATGTTCTACCCCGTCGCCGACATCGTCTGGCGGGGTGAGCCGCGCGGCGACCGTTACGCGCAGGTTCAGTCCATGGTGACCGAAGCCGCCACCCGCGCCACCGGCACGATGAGCGAAGGCCGACCGGTGAACGTGACGATCGAGATCACCCGCTTTCACTGCCTGACCGAAAAGACCCGCTACACCGTCGGCGGCACCCATGCGCTGCATTTCCGCCTGACCGTCACCGATGCCGCCACCGGCATGGTGCTGGAAGGCCCGCGCGACGTGATCGCCGATGTAAAGGCCTCGGGCGGCGCCGCCGCGATTGCCGAAGAACAGGCCGGCCGCACCCAGCGGGTTGTCGTGGTCGACCGGCTGACCGATGTCATTCGCCGCGAACTGTCGACCGTGGTCACCGACCCCGAGGTGGTGGCCCGCGCGCTGATGGCGTCGCAGACCATGCCGGTCGGCACCAACTGAGCCTTTCAAGGCCCGCAGGAACAGGATAAGGGGAGGTCATGACGACCTCCCCTTCTTCCATTGACGAACCCGCCCCCCATGGCCGCCCCGTGGTGCGGCTGAAACCCAAGGCCGAGGCGCGGGCGATCCGCCACGGCTTTCCCTGGGTCTATGCCGACGAACTGGTGACCGACCGGCGCACGCAGGCGCTGGCCCCCGGCGCGCTGGCGGTGCTCGAGGATGCCGAACGGCGGCCGCTGGGTCTGGTCACGGTCAACGTGAAATCCAAGATCATCGCCCGGATGCTCGACCGCGATCCGGCGGCGGTGATCGGGCAGGACTGGTTTGCGGCGCGCCTGTCGCGGGCGCTGGCGCTGCGTGAGCGGCTGTTCGATGCGCCCTACTACCGGCTGGTCCATGCCGAGGCCGATGGCCTGCCCGGCGTGGTGATCGACCGTTTCGGCGATGCGGCGGTGATTCAGCCCAACGCCGCCTGGGCCGAGGCGCATCTGGCCGATCTGGCCACCGCGCTGACGGCGGTGACTGGCATTGCCACCATCGTCAAGAACGGCACCGGCCGGTCGCGCGGGCTGGAAGGTCTGGCCGAGGAAACCACGCTTCTGTCGGGCAGCCTTCCCGGCCCCGTGGCGGTGCCGATGAACGGCGCGGTCTATATGGCCGACCTTCTGGGCGGGCAGAAGACCGGGCTCTTCTATGACCAGCGCCCGAACCACGCCTTTGCCGCGCGGCTGGCGCGGGGGGCAAAAGTGTTGGACGTCTTCAGCCATGTCGGCGGCTTCGCCCTTGCGGCCCTTGCCGGCGGCGCGGAAAGCGCGCTGGCCGTCGATACCAGTGCGCCGGCGCTGGCGCTGGCCGGGCAGGGGGCCAAGGCCATGGGGCAGGCCGACCGCCTGGCCACCCGGCAGGGCGACGCTTTCGAGGTGCTTGAGGCGCTTGGCAGCGAAGGCGCGCGGTTCGATCTGGTGATCTGCGATCCGCCCGCCTTTGCCCCCGCCAAGCCCGCGCTTGAAGCAGGGTTGCGCGCCTATGAACGCATTGCGCGGCTGGCGGCGCCCCTTGTGGCGCCCGGCGGCTGGCTGGTCCTGTGTTCGTGCAGCCATGCGGCCGATCTGAACGCCTTCCGCAACGCCTCGGCGCGCGGCATCGGCCGGGGCGGGCGGCGTGGCCAGATTGTCCACACCGGCTTTGCCGGGCCGGACCATCCGGTGCTGCCGCAACTGGCCGAAAGCGGCTATCTGAAATCGCTGGTCTTCCGGCTGGACTGATGCGCGCGGTCCTGGACGCCTGCGTGCTTTACCCGACCGTCTTGCGCGAGATCCTGCTGGGGGTCGCCGCGCGCGGGCTTTATGAGCCGCTGTGGTCCGACCGCATCCTGCGCGAATGGACGCGCGCCGCCGACAAGATCGGCCCCGGCGCCATGGTCCAGGCGGAAGGGGAGGCTGTTCTGGCCCGCGCGGCCTTTCCCCGCGCCACCTTGCGCGAACAGCCCAACATCGAGGCCCGCGTCAGCCTGCCCGACCCCAATGACGAACATGTGCTGGCCGTGGCCATCGCCGGCCATGCCGATGCCATCGTCACCTTCAACGCACAGGATTTTCCGCGGCCGGTTCTGGCCGAATTCGGCATCGACCGCCGCGACCCCGACGGCTTCCTGTGGGAACTGTGGTCGCGCAACCCGGCCGAGGTGGCGGCGGTGGTGGCGCAGGTGCGGGATACGGCCGAGCGCCTGTCGGGGCAGGACTGGCCGGTGCGCAAACTGCTGAAGAAGGCCCAGCTTCCCAAACTGGGCAAGGCGCTGGGGGTCTAGCGCCGGCCCGCCCCCATCCTCTCTCTGCAAATATCCCACGGGGGTGCGGGGGTGTGAAACCCCCGCTCGCCAGCCGGCCACCCGCGGGCACGGGGGAACTTCTCACCGCCACAAGCCAGCGTTTCCTTTGAAGGAAACGCTGCGGAGCCTTCAAAGGCTCCGGCCCAGAGTTTTTTGAAAACTCCGGCGCCTCAGGCCGCCGTCCAGCGCCGTTCCATCGCCTCGATCGCGGCGATGCGGTCCTCGGTGGCCGGATGGCTGAGCAGCCATGCCGGAACCTGTCCGGCCGCGCGGCCGGTCAGCCGGCCCAGCTTGCGGAACAGCGAAATCTGCGGCCCGGTGCCGATGCCCGCCTTGGTCAGAAGGGCGGCGGCATAGGCGTCGGCCTCGAACTCATCCCGGCGCGACAGCCGCGCCATCAGCGCCACCGAAATCAGGTTGGCAAGCCAGATGCCGATGATCGGCAGAAAGCGGTTCAGCACCGCCGACAGCACCACGAAGACCGCGTTCTGCCCGGTGAAGTCGATCATCCGGCGGCGGATATGGCCCAGCGCGACATGGCCCAGCTCATGCGCGATGACGGCGGCCAGTTCCTCGGCCGTCACCTCACCGCGCTCTTTGCGCTGCAGAAAGCCGCGCGTCAGGTAGATCTGCCCGTCCGGCGCGGCAAGCCCGTTCACCGGCTCGACCTCGAAGACGTTCACCCGGATCGCCGGCACCTCCAGCGCGCGGGCCATGCGGGCGGCCAGTGCCGCGATCTCGGGGTCATGCAGGGGGCGCGACTGTTCGGCCAGCCGCTTGCGCGTCTGCCAGACCGAAAACCGCAGCATCGCCAGCGCATAGGCGATGGCCAGAAGAACCGGAAGGACAAGCGCCGTCATCGGGCTGATATGGGACGGGCAGGCGGCGCGGTCAACGCCTGCGGTCGGCGCGGATCGCCGCGCGCAGCCACAGTCCCAGACCCAGCGCCACCACGCCCGCCGCCAGCACGCCCAGCGCCGAGCCTGCCAGCGCGCTGGCCGCCGCGATATTGCCGCCGAAGACATGGCCCAGCCCGGTGTAAAGCCCGGTCCAGACCGCCTCACCCGCCACCCCCCACAGGGTGAAGCGCGCCCAGCCAAAGCCCAGGCTGCCCGCCGTCAGGTTCACCCAAGGCCCCAGAGGCGAGAACAGCCACCGCGTCAGGAACACCGCCATCCCGCCGCGCGCCGCCATCATCGCCGCCGCCCGGTCCAGCGCCAGCGCCCGCGTGGCATCGCGCCTGACCAGCGCCAGAAGCCGCCCGCCGCCCGCGCGCCCCAGCGCATAGCCGATCTGGTCGCCTGCCACCGCGCCGGCCAGCGCCGCCGCCACGGTCTGCCACAGCACCAGATCGCCCGCCGCGGCAAAGCCCCCGGCCGTCAGCATCACCAGCGAGGCCGGAAAGGGCAGGGCAAGGCACGAAGCCAGCGTCACCCCCGCCACCAGCCACAGCCCCCAGGCCGGGATCAGGGCCAGCAGCGCCTCGGTCACGGCGCGGTCCCGGCGCTTTCGGCGCGGATCGCCGCCACCGCCGCCTCGGCCCTTGCCACTAGTTCGGCCACGGGAATGCCCTCGGCCGCGGCGATTTCCAGCAGCGACCGCGGACGGCCCGCGCCGGGCGCAATCCCCATCCGGGCGAACAACTCGTCCGGCGGCACCTGCCAGCTGTGCGCCACATAGCCCGGCGTCATCCAGGGCTGCACCGCCTCATCCCGGTGGCCGGCCCAATAGGCCGCCTGCACCGCCAGCCGCAGCGCGAAGAACAGCGTCACCGCCAGCGCCAGCGCGAAGGCCGAAAGCAGAACCGGATGCCGCCGCCAGACCGCCTTCATCGCAACATCCTCGTGCCGCGCGAAATGCCCTCCAGCGTCATCGGCACCATCCGCCCGCCGAAGATCTGCCCGATCAGCCGGGTCGAGGCGGTATGGTCCCAATAGGCCTCGGGCACCGGGTTGATCCACAGATGCTGCGGCCAGCTTTCGCAGGCCCGGGTCAGCCAGACGCTGCCGGCCTCCTTGTTCCAGTGTTCATTGGCGCCGCCGGGATGGGTGATCTCATAGGGGCTCATCGCGGCATCGCCGACGAAGATCGCCTTCCAGTCGCCGCCATAGGTGCGCAGGATGTCCCAGGTCGGCACCTGCGCATTCCAGCGCCGGGCATTGTCGCGCCAGACGCCTTCGTAAAGGCAGTTGTGGAAGTAGAACGGCTCCAGATGGCGGAACTCGGCGCGGGCGGCGCTGAACAGTTCTTCCATCACCTTCACATGGGGGTCCATGCTGCCGCCCACGTCCAGAAACAGCAGAACCTTCACCGCGTTGCGCCGCTCCGGCCGGGTCTGCACGTCCAGCCAGCCGTTGCGGGCGGTTTCGCGGATGGTGCCGTCCAGGTCCAGCTCTTCGGCCGCGCCTTCGCGCGCCCAGCGGCGCAGGGCCCGCAGTGCCACCTTGATGTTGCGGGTGCCCAGTTCCACCTGATCGTCCAGATTGCGGAACTCGCGCCGGTCCCAGACCTTGACGGCGCGCTGGTGGCGGCTTTCGTCCTGACCGATGCGCACGCCTTCGGGGTTGTAGCCATAGGCACCGAAGGGGCTGGTGCCGGCGGTGCCGATCCACTTCGATCCGCCCTGATGGCGGCCCTTCTGTTCGGCCAGCCGCTGGCGCAGGGTCTCCATCAGCTTGTCAAAGCCGCCAAGTGCCGCGATCTGCGCGCGTTCCTCGGGCGTCAGGTGCTTTTCGGCCAGCTTCTCCAGCCAGTCGCGCGGCAGGTCCAGCGCGTTCAGCACCTGATCTTCGCTTATCTGCTCCAGCCCCCGGAAGGCAGCGGCAAAGGCGCGGTCAAACCGGTCGAGGTGGCGTTCGTCCTTCACCATCGCCGTGCGGGCGAGGTAGTAGAACCCGTCCACGTCATAGGTCACCAGCCCCGCCGCCATCCCTTCCAGAAAGGCCAGGAACTCGCGCAGCGAGACGGGAACCCCCTCACGACGCAGGCTTTCGAAAAAGGGCAGGAACATCGGGGCCTCGGCAACCTAGTCGCAGCCATTCTGCGGCAGCGCCGGGGCGGTGTCGAGGGCGGGTGGCCTAGTCGCGGGCAAGGATGCGCGCCGCCATCTCGCCCGCCTCGAACCGGGCGCGGCGCAGGTAACGGTCAAGCGCCCCCGCCTCGGCCGCGGTGAAGGGCAGGGCGTCGGGCGTCGGGTCATCCGGGCCGATCAGCCGGCGCGGGTCCAGCCCGGCATCGGCCAGCATGGCTTCGATCTTCCAGGTGTTCGAGGCGATGGCGTGGAACGGCTGCCGCAGCACCATCGCCAGACAGACCGCATGAAACCGCCCGGTGATCAGCCGCGACCGTGCCCCAAGCTGGCGGGCAAAGCCCACGAAATCGCGCGGCGGGCCGAAGGGTTCGAAGGGCAGGGCGGTGCCGTCGCCCCGCAGCACCGCAGGTGGCGGGCAGGACAGCAGGCGCCCGGTTTCATCGTGCTTCATGCCCCACAGCCGGGTGCCCAGCGCCGCCGCATGCCGGGCCAGCGCCAGATTGGCCTCGGGCAGCACGGAATCGATCACCGCCGGCTTGCCGGTCAGCGCCTGCGGCGGCGCGAGGCCGGACTGGCACAGCGACAGATCGGGGCAAAGCGTGACCGCCAGCCCCCGGGCACGCGCCCATTCGGCCGAGGCGCTTTCGCGCACCCAGATGTGCCGGAACCCCCGCAGCGCCGCCACCATATCCGCGTCATTGTCCTGCAGCGTCGCGTTGATCAGATAGGCCGGCCGGCCCCGTTCCGCCGCCGCCCCGGCCAGCGCAGCCAGCCGCCGGCCGGCGGGGCGGTCATGATGAATGGTGCCCTCGCCGTTCACCACCACGGCGTCGGCCCCGGCGATGGCGCGCAGGGCGGCCGGATCGCTGTCCCACGGCCGGCCGACCGGGTGGCGGTGGATCAGCGCGATGCCGGCGCCGGTGAAGAGGCGCTCGATGGTGTCCAAGACCGCCTCGCAGCCGAAGTGGCGGCTGACCGAGGTGTCGTTGAACAGGGCAACGCGCATTGCAGGCGGCGGCGCGGGCCGCCAGCGGGTGGCGTCGTCGCGGTGCAGCCGGGCAAAGCGGGTCAGCGGCGTGTCGGCCGCCGCAATCCGGCCGACCAGCGCATCCAGAACCATGGCCGGACGCCCGGCCGTTGCGGCCAGACTGCCCAGACGCTGCATGGCGTTGCGCAGGGTGTCGCCCTTGTAGATGCCATAGGCGATGGTGCCGTCGAACAGCTCGCTGCGCCCCCGGGGCGGCATCAGCGGACGCAGATCCGGGCCGCGCGCCTTCTGCTCGGTCTCATAAAGCCGCACGAAATTGGCCATCAGCGAGGTCGCCAGCGCGGCACTGCGCGCGGCTGGGTCTTCGTCGAAATCGGCAAAGGTATCGCAGGCCGAGATCAGCCAGCGGGAATCGAGATGGCCGATCAGCAGCGCCGCATGGTCGCGCCACAGGGCCGAAAACCGCGCCCACATCTCATCGGTCCGCAGGCCGCGCCGCAGATGGACGATCAGCCCGGCATGATAAAGCACCAGTTCGCTTTGCCCCGGCATGTCGGCGGCAAGCTGGCCCAGCTTGTCGGCCAGCGCCTCGGGGTTGCCGCGCGGGGGCGGGTCGGCTTCGCGCGCAGCGGGCAGGCGGGCGGCGGCTAGGGCCGCCGGATCGGGCGCTGCGCCCGCATCGAACCACCCGGCAAACCGCGCGATATCCCGCATCCGCCCTACCGCGCCATGCGGTCGATGAAGATGGTGGCGAAAAGGCCCAGCAGGGTGAAGGCGATGGCGTAGCCGGCGGCGTATTGCAGGATGTCCAGCCGCTTGCCGCCGCGCCGCTTTGCGGTCAGCGCGCCCAGCACCGCCCCGATCAGAAATCCGCCAATGACGATCATGCCTTCCCGCCTTCCTGCGGCGGGGTCAGCCCCGCGCGCCGCGTGCCGCGAGCGAGGCAATCTCTGCCGTCCGCGCGCGCACCTGCCTGTCCGAGCCGAAGCCATAGCGTGCAAGGGGCGCGGTGTCGAGACGCAGAGCCTTTGCCTCGGCCACGCGGCCCATGGCCTCAAGCGCCTCGGCCTTGATCAGCATCAGCGTGGCCAGAAGGGCGGCGTTCTGCGCGTCGCGGACCACCGGAATGGCACGGTCGGCAAAGGCCATGGCCTGATCGGGCTGGCCGGCGGCCAGGGCGATGGCGGCAAGCTGCATGTCCACATGCGCGACATGGATCGCCGCACCCCCGATGCCGCGCCAGATGCGGCGGGCTTCGCTAAAGGCGCGCACCGCCGCCTCGGGGTCGGAAATCACCTGCGCGCGGCCAAGGGCATACCACGACAGCGCCAGACGCCCGTCGTTCCAGCCCTGCGCCATGGCGATCGACAGCATGCGTTCGGCGGCGCCCACGCGCTGACCTGCGCCGCCGGTGACGCCGAAGGCGCCCTCGACCGCCTGCACCCAGACGCGGGGGGCGATGGTGGCGGGGGTGGTGGCCTTGCCCTCACCCGCCGGGTTCAGCCGGGCCAGGATGGCGGGCAGCCGTGCGGCCACCTCGGCCTCATTCATCCCCGATGCCAGTTCCGGCGCGTAATGGACGCGCAGCATCAGCATGTCGAAGCCGGTCAGCACGGTGTGGAAGTTGTCGTCGTTGAAGACACTGTCGGGCAGGTGGTAAAGGTCGTTCAGCGGCCCCAGCGCCTGCGCCAGTTCTTCGTGCAGGCAGTCGCGCACCTCTTGCGGGTTGGTGTCGGCGGGAACGAAGATCGTGGCATGGTCGCGCCGCGTCAGCAGTGCCCAATCGGTGCGGCCGGCGTTGCGGGCGCTGCGGTATTCGGCAAAGGACGTGACATTCGGCACCACGAAACAGGCGGCGGTGGGCACGGCGCGGCGCATGGCGGCGCGCGGCACGAATTCGATGGTGACCGAGGCATTGCCGCCCGAGGTCCGGCGCAGGTCCAGCCCCGCTTCGGCGCGCAGCCGCCCGATCAGCCGGTCCAGTTCGGCCGGGGCGCTGCCCGGAACGCTGCCCGTCATCTCGACCGTGATCGGCCCTTCGAAACGGGTCAGCACCGGCAGGGCGCGGCCGCTTTCCATGCGGAACTCAAGGTCAAGGAAATCGCGCGCCATCTGGGCATTGCCACGGCTGGACCGCCCGACGGCGGGCTGGGCCAGCGCCTCGGGCAGCACCAGATCGGTGCCGGAACCGGAAGGCGAGGTGAAGCGCATGGTCACTTCGGCGGCGGGTGTGGCGGCGCAGGCCGACAACAGGCACAGGGCAAGAACAGACAGGCTTCGGCGCATGGCTTGGCAGCTCACAACCATTTCGTGGGGTTTCCCCCGATTTCAAAGGGATGACCCCGGCCGCACGGCCTGCCCGGGCGGGGTGACGGCCGGAAAGCCCCCGCTTTCCGCCGCCGCCCCGCCATGGCCGGCCGCCGGTTGCCCGGCGTCACCGGAAGGGCCGGAACCCTTCCCCGATGGACGGACTGCGGCCCCCGCCGCCTCCGCCCTGGTCATCCCGCCCCGCCGTCGGCGCACCGCAAGGCGCACCCCTCTGGCTGTCACATCCCGGCCGCAGCAGCCGGGTCAGACCGGGCAAACCCCGCCGGGGAATGCCGCGCCAGAGAAACAGTCCCACGTCAGAGGACCGGATGTTTCCCAAGGCCGAGACAACAGAGCGTGAGTGTCGGTATCGGGGCGCCTTCGTGTCAATCTTGCGGAATCTGAAGCCGCGCCCCGGGGCTACCCATGGCGGTGCCATCGGGGTCGACCACCGCATTTGCGAGGCGATCATCACGAAATATTTCCGATTATTTCAGAAATAGCCGTTTCCGTGACTGAATTGCGGCAAGACTGTGGCTAAGTTACGGCAATTCCGCCCGATTCGGACTTGTCCACAGGCCGCCCGCCTAGCGCTGGCCGCGCGCCATGAAGGCCAGCCGTTCGAACAGCTGCACATCCTGTTCGTTCTTCAGAAGCGCGCCGTGAAGCCGGGGCAGCGCGTTCTTGCCCTCGCGCCGCAGGTCTTCGGGCGACAGGTCTTCGGCCAGAAGAAGCTTCAGCCAGTCCAGCACTTCCGAGGTTGAGGGCTTCTTCTTCAGCCCCGGGGTTTCGCGCAGTTCGAAGAACCGCGTCAGGGCGGCCGACAGCAGCGCGTCCTTTATATCGGGGAAATGCACGCGGACGATGGTGGCCAGCGTCTCGGCATCGGGGAAACGGATGTAGTGGAAGAAACAGCGGCGCAGAAAGGCGTCGGGCAGTTCCTTTTCGTTGTTCGAGGTGATGATGACCACCGGCCGCTGCCGGGCCGTCACCGTCTGGCCGGTTTCATAGACATGAAACTCCATCCGGTCCAATTCCTGCAGAAGGTCGTTTGGAAACTCGATATCGGCCTTGTCGATCTCATCAATCAGCAGCACCACGCGGGTCTCGGCCTCAAACGCCTGCCACAGCTTGCCGCGCCGGATGTAGTTCGACACCTCATGCACCCGCGCGTCGCCCAGCTGGCTGTCGCGCAGGCGGCTGACGGCGTCATATTCATACAGCCCCTGCTGCGCTTTGGTGGTGGATTTCACATGCCATTCGATCAGCGGCATGCCCAAAGCCGCCGCCACCTGCCGCGCCAGTTCGGTCTTGCCGGTGCCCGGTTCGCCCTTGACCAGCAGGGGGCGCTGCAGCGCGACGGCGGCATTGACCGCGATCTTCAGATCCTCGGTGGCGACATAGGTGGCGGTGCTGTCAAACTGCATGGGCCGTTTCCTTTGGCATCGGCGGGCCATCCGGGGATAAGCCGCGCGGGCGGCAGGGGCAAGCCGGACGGCCGCCCCATCGCGCCTGTCAGTCGCCCGAGAAGGCGAAGGTTCCGGCGCGGCTTGACCCCTCGGCGGTCCATCCCGTCAGCGCCTGCCAGCATTCTTCCAGCTTCAGCAGCGCCGCCGTCGATCCCGCCAGGTTCAGCGTGGTCGCCGCCGGCTCGACATGAACGGAAATGGTCTGGCCATCGGCCACGGCCTTGCGCATCTCCAGCGGGAATGAGGCGTAAAGCCAGCCGCCTTCGCCGAAATAGGTATCGGTAAAGCTGTATTTGTCCACGTCGATCGAGCCCTGATATTCGCCGTCCGGCGCCGTGGCGGTATAGGGCAGGATCAGCTGCCATCCCCCGGCGGGCGGGGAGTTGAAGACGATGGGCATGGCTTCGGGATAGGCCGAACAGCCGTATTGCTCGCTCAGAACCACGGTCCAGCCGCGCACCGTGCCATAAAGCGCCCCGCCCGAGACCGAATAATTGGCCCCCTGCGCCAGGGCCGGCGCTGCTGCAAGGGTCAGCGCGAAGAAGGACAGAAGGGATCTGGCAGTCATTTCAGGCGGCCTCCGGGGCGTTGGAACACAGGTGCGGCCGCATCACATGGCAGGGTGCGCAACGGCGCAGGCGGGCCGGCCGCGGTGTGCGGGTTCCGGCACGGCTGCTTCGTTCGGCGGTCGGGCGATTGGTCGGGGGCGCCGGCCCCTCTGTCAAGGCTTTTCCCGGCCGGTTGCGCGGGCAGGGGCGGCCTGCCCGAAAAATGCCCACGGCCTGCCACGCCGATATCCTGTGCTTTGTGTAGTGACATCCCCTGTCCGTTGCGGTAAACGCCCGCCCAACAGGAGCGCACCATGACAGAAGCCCGCCTGTCGCTGCGATCCGAAGATATGGAGAGTGCTGCGATGAAAGCCGAAGTGTTCCTTCCCGACGACTACCGCCCGGCGGAAGACGAACCCTTCATGAACGACCGGCAGCTGGAGTATTTCCGCCGCAAGCTGCTGATGTGGAAACAGGAACTGCTCAGCCAGTCGTCCGAGACCATTGAAAACCTGCAGGATTCGGCCCGCAACGTTCCCGATCTGGCCGACCGCGCCAGCGAAGAGACCGACCGCGCGCTGGAACTGCGCACCCGCGACCGTCAGCGCAAGCTGGTCGCCAAGATCGACGCCGCGCTGCGCCGGATCGACAATGGCGAATACGGCTACTGCGAGATGACGGGTGAGCCGATCAGCCTCAAGCGCCTTGACGCCCGGCCTATCGCCACCATGACGCTGGAAGCCCAGGAAAAGCATGAACGGCGCGAGAAGGTTCACCGCGACGATTGACCGCCGCGCGCCGGGCTTGTGCCCGGTGGCCGGATGACCGCAGGATGCGCCGGGCCTCAGGGTCCGGCGTTTGCATTCGGGGGATGCGATGAAGGGGCGGGAAGTCACCATTCTGGGCGCGGGCGTTGCCGGGCTGGCGCTGGCGCGTGCGCTGGCGCTGAAGGGCGCCGAGGTGACGGTGCTGGAACAGGCCGACGCGATCCGTGAGGTCGGGGCCGGGCTGCAGATCGGGCCGAACGGCGCGGCGGTGATGCGCGCGCTGGGTCTGGGCACGGCGCTGGAGGCCGCTTCGGTCCGGGCGGCGGCGGTTGAGCTGAAGGACGGATTTTCGGGTGCCACCGTGCTGCGGATGGATCTGGCGCGGCTGCGCCCGGGGCAGGGCTGGCATTTCCTGCACCGCGCCGACCTGATCGGGCTTCTGGCCGAAGGCGCGCGGGCGGCCGGCGCGCAGCTGCGCCTGTTGCAGAAGGTCGAGACGGTGGACCTTTCCGGCCCACGCCCGCGTCTGGTGACGGCGCAGGGCGCGGTCAGCGAACCGTCGCTGCTGGTGGGCGCCGACGGGCTGCATTCGCCGACGCGGGCGGCGCTGAACGGGCGGGTGGCTCCGTTCTTCACCCGGCAGGTGGCTTGGCGCGCGCTGATCCCCGAGGTACCCGGCGCCGCCCCGGTGGCCGAGGTGCATATGGGCCCGGGCCGCCATCTGGTCAGCTATCCCCTGCGCGGCGGGGCCTTGCGCAACATCGTCGCGGTGGAAGAGCGCCACCGCTGGGTCGAGGAAAGCTGGTCCCTGCGCGACGACCCGATGGAGATGCGTCTGGCCTTCGAAGCTTTCGGTCCCCGGGTGCGGGGCTGGCTCGATCAGGTGCAGGATGTCTGGCTCTGGGGTCTTTTCCGCCATCCGGTGGCGGCCATCTGGCAGCGGGTTCTGCCGGAAGGGGCGGCCGCGATCATCGGCGATGCCGCCCACCCCACGCTGCCCTTTCTGGCGCAGGGCGCGGGAATGGGGCTGGAGGACGCCTGGACGCTGGCCGAAGCGCTGGAGCGGGGCCTTGCCGGCGACCTGCCGCAGGCGCTGGCCGGCTGGTCCGCCGCCCGCCGCCCGCGGTGCGAGCGGATCGTGGCCGCCGCCAACGCCAATGCCCGGGCCTACCACCTGTCGGGCGCGGTCCGCCCGCTGGCCCACGCCGCGCTGCGCCTTGGCGGCCTGATCGCCCCCGGTGCGGCGCTGGCGCGCTATGACTGGCTTTACGGCCATGACGTGACGAAGGGCTGAGCGCGCCGCATCGCACCCGAACTTCATCCCGCAACGCCCTGTAGGGTGCGTGTTCACACGCACCGTCGCCGCCCCTCACCGTGGCGAAGGCCATCGCCTTCGCCACTTCCCAACGTTTCGGCTTGCGAGGTCGGGCCTCAAAGGCCCGGCCAGCGCCCGCCCCGGCGGGCGCTTCTCGCCCGCCGGGGCAGGCGCCGGCCTCTCGTGGCTCGTGCCGCACTGACTCCGGCCGAACCGTAACACGCGGGCGGGGCGAGGCAGTGCCTCGCCTTTTCCCGCCCGCACAATGCGGGCTGCGTAGGGTGCGTGTTCACACGCACCATTCCCCGCCAGCATGGCGATGGCCATCGCCTTCGCCACCGCGCACCATCGGCAAGCTTCACCGGTCGGGCCTCAAAGGCCCGGCCAGCGCCCGCCCCGCCACCGGCGGGCGCTCCTCGCCCGCCGGGTCGGGCGCTGGCCTTTCGTTGCTCGTGCCGCACCGTTTCCGTTTGAACCCGCACCAGCGGGCGGGGGCGAGGCAGTGCCTCGCCTTTTCCCGCCCGGACACCGTGGGCTGCGTGATCCCCACGCCCCATCCCGGCCCGTCAGAACGCCAGTTCCACCCCGCCGGCGTAGATCACCGCTTCCTCGGCGAAGCGCAGGCGCAGAAGGCGGCCGCGCGCCATGCCGCGGCGCACCATCTCGCCGTCGGCAAGGCGCAGGGCGGGCACGGCAAGCTGCGCCTTGCCCCAGAGCGCCCGCGCCCGCCAGTCGCGGATCAGCACCTTCTGGCCGGGGGCCACCGTCACCTCGGCCTCGGGCCGGCCGCCGCCGAAACTGCGGGGCGCAATCCGCACCACCGGGCGCAGCGCCCCTTCCGCCACCTCAACCGCCACCAGCCGCCGCAGACCGGCGCGCGTCACCACCGCGTCGCCGGGCGCCAGATGTTCAACGGCAATCTCGCCCCCGGGCGTCAGCACCGGCGTGCCTTCCAGCACGCCTGCATCCGCCGTCCATGCCGCAAGTCCGGGGCCCGTGGGGGTGCCCCGCACCAGAAGATTCTGGGTCATTTTCCTGCCTCGGTCGTTTGTTCTTTTTCCGCCACGATAGGTGAAGAAACGCTGAATGCACAGCCTTCTTTCGCCCCGCGTGCGGCCTTTGCAGGGGGTTCTTTTTCCTCTCGCATCCCGCCATGGGCTTTGATAGAAGGGCGCGGATTTGCATGGCCTTGTCCGCCTGCCCCCTGCGGTGGGCCGGTCGGGGCCATGCGGAGTTTTGCGGGTGTGGCGGAATTGGCAGACGCACCGGATTTAGGTTCCGGCGCCGCAGGGCGTGGGGGTTCAAGTCCCTTCACCCGCACCAGATTGGGATGAGAAGGACGAACACATGCAGGTCACCGAGACCCTGAAAGACGGCCTGAAGCGCGGCTACACCATCACGGTGACGGCCGCCGAGCTTGACGCCAAGGTGCAGGAAAAGCTGGTCGAGGCGCAGCCCGAGATCGAGATCAAGGGCTTCCGCAAGGGCAAGGTGCCGCTGGCGATCCTGAAAAAGCAGTTCGGCCAGCGCCTTCTGGGCGATGCAATGCAGGACGCGATCGACGGGGCGATGAAGGATCACTTCGACGCCACCGGCGACCGCCCGGCGCTGCAGCCCGAGGTCAAGATGGTCGGCGGCGAAACCTGGGCCGAAGGTCAGGATGTCGTGGTCGAGATGACCTATGAAGCCCTGCCGCCCATTCCCGATGTCAACACCTCGGGCATCACGCTGGAGCGTCTGGTGGTCAAGGCCGCCGAAGCCGACGTGGAAGAGGCGCTGAAGAACCTGGCCTCCTCGGCCCAGTCCTTCGAGCCGAAGAAGAAGGCCCAGAAGGCCAAGAAGGGCGATCAGGTCGTGATCGACTTCAAGGGTTCGGTTGACGGCGACTATTTCGAAGGCGGCTCGGGCGAGGATTATCCTCTGGTCCTCGGCTCGAACAGCTTCATCCCGGGCTTTGAAGATCAGCTGATCGGCGCCAAGACCGGCGAAGAAGTGAAGGTTGAAGTGTCCTTCCCCGAAAACTACGGCGCCGCCCATCTGGCCGGCAAGGCCGCGGTCTTCGAATGCACCGTCAAGGAAGTCCGCGAACCCAAGGCGGCCGAGATCGACGACGAGCTGGCCAAGAAGTTCGGCGCCGAAGACCTTGCCGCGCTGAAGGGTCAGGTGGCCGAGCGTCTGGAAGCCGAATACAAGGGCGCCAGCCGCGCCGTCCTGAAGCGTGCGCTGCTGGATCAGCTGGATGCGCAGGTCAAGTTCGACCTGCCGGCCCGTCTGGTCGAGGCCGAGGCCGCCCAGATCGCCCATCAGCTGTGGCACGAGGAAAACCCCGACCACCACGGCCATGACCACGGCGATGTGACCCCCACCGACGAACACAAGTCGCTGGCCGAACGCCGCGTGCGCCTTGGCCTGCTCTTGGCCGAAGTCGGCCGCAAGGCCGAGGTCACCGTGACCGACGCCGAGATGACGCAGGCCGTTCTGGCCGCCGCCCGCCAGTATCCGGGGCAGGAGCGTCAGTTCTTCGAATTCGTGCAGAAGAACCAGCAGATGCAGCAGCAGCTGCGCGCGCCGCTTTATGAGGACAAGGTGGTTGACCACATCATGGGTCTGGCCACCGTGACCGAGAAGGAAGTCGGCAAGGAAGACCTTCAGAAAGCCGTCGAGGCGCTGGACGAAATCTGATCGCGGTTTGCCGCGATTGCGGGGCCGCTCCTTCGGGGGCGGCCTTTTGCTTTGCGCTTGCCGCCGGCGCGTCCGGGGCGCATCATGCGCGCGCGGGCCTTGCCCGCTTCCCCACATCATCGGCCGATCCCCGCCCAAAGCTTTCCGGCGGCCTGTCGGCATGGAGGACCCATGGACATGACACCGGACGCCCGCGCCTTTGCCAAGGCCGCCCATGCCGGGCAGCTGCGCAAGGGTGCGGCACAGGAACCCTATTTCGTGCATCTGGAAGAGGTGGCCGCGCTGGTCGCGGCATTCGGCGGTGATGCGGTGGCGGTGGCCGCCGCCTGGCTGCATGACACGGTGGAAGATTGCGGCGTGACCCAAGCCGATCTGGCCGCGCGCTTCGGGGCGGAAATCGCCGCCGTGGTGGCCGAACTGACCGATGACAAGGCGCTGCCCAAGGCCGAACGCAAGCGGCTGCAACAGGTGCATGCGCCGCACAAATCGCCGCGCGCCGCGCTGGTGAAGATCTGCGACAAGCTGTCGAACATACGTGCGCTGCAGCTTTCGCCCCCCGCCGACTGGCCGCTGGCCCGCCGTCTGGCCTATCTGGACTGGGCCGAAGCCGTGGTGGGCGCCCTGCCTTCGGGGGCAGACCCGGCGCGGCCGGCCTTTGCCGCTCAGCTTGCCGCGTCGCGGGCCGCCGTGGGCGCCGGGGCAGGGGCATAGACCACCGCCAGCCCCGCCCCGGTGATGATGGCGATACCCGCCCAGTCCAGCGCCACCGGCCAGTCGCCGAAGGCCAGCCAGCCCCAGAGGAGGCCCCAGATCATCGCCGAATATTCAAAGGGCGCCACAGCATTCGCCTCGGCAATCCGGTAGGCCTGTGTCAACAGCACCAGCCCCGCCGCGGCAATCACCCCGCAGCCCATCATCAGCGCCAGATCAAGGCCGGTGGGCATCACCCAGGGCCGCATCAGGAAGGCCAGGCTGGGATGCGCCCCCGCCGCGAGTTCGCCGTCGCCCAGCGTCAGCGCCATGGCCGCCGCCAGACACAGGAACACCGCATTGCCCCAGAAGGCCTGCGCCGCCGCCGTCTGGCTTTCGCCCATCAGCCGCGCCACGATCATCGACAGCCCATAGGCCATGCCCGAAATCACCGGCAGCAGGGCCGCCCATTCGAACAGCTCACGCCCCGGCCGCACCATCACCAGCACCCCGGCAAAGCCCGCCAGCACCGCCAGCCAGCGCAGGCCCGACACCTTCTCACCCAGCAGCAGCACCGACAGCACGGTGATGAAGAGCGGCGCCGAGAAGTAAAGCGAGACGGTCGTGGCAATCGGCAGCGCCGGCAGGGCAAGGTAATAGGCGGTATAGGCCAGAAACATCACCAGCCCCCGCGCGATCATCCAGCGCGTGCCACGGTTGAACAGGCTGGGCCAGCCGCCCGACCGGTGGACCAGCATCAGCAGGAACGGAATCGCCGTGGCGCTGCGCAGCACCATGGCCTGATGCAGCGGGTAATCGCCCGACAGCCGCTTGAGGATCAGATCCTGCACCGAAAAGACGGCGATCCCGGCAAGCAGGAACAGGATACCGGACAGGGTGCTGCGGCGGGTCATGCCGGCAATCTAGCCGGCCGCCCCGCCGGGGCTGGCCGGTTTGCGACGGGCGTTGCCGCTTCCGGCCTTCTCAGATCACCAGAATGTCCGAGGCGGCCAGCGCCACGTTGCCGTCGAACCGCGCGATGGCATAGACGCCGCCGGCCGGATCGTCGCCGTTCGGGTCCCAGATCAGCCGCGTCTCGTCGGTGCCGGCATCGTAGATCACCACGAACTGCGCATCACCCCCCACCGCCGCCCCGGTGTTCAGCAGCGCCGGGTCCAGCGCGCCGGGGCCGGGGCCGAACTGCAGCAGCGCCGCCTCGAACTGCAGGCTGTCCTCGCCGCTGGTGAAATCGGTGATCAGATGGTTGCCGATGCCCGAGGCCGCGAAGATGAAGGTATCGGCGCCCAGACCGCCCGTCGCCGTGTCATTGCCCAGTTCTAGCCGGATGCGGTCATTGCCGGCCCCACCGTCGATCAGGTCATTGCCCTGCTGGCCGGCCAGAAAATCATCATCCTCGCCGCCGGTCAGCGTGTCGTCGCCGTTGCCGCCCCACAGCCGGTCATTGCCGCTGCCGCCCTGCAGGTCATCGTTGCCGCGCCCGCCCTTCAGAAGGTCGGCGCCGGCGTCGCCCATCAGCAGGTCGTTGCCGTCATCGCCCCAGAGCGTGTCGGCCCCCTCGCGCCCCGAGGCGGTATCCTCACCCCGGCCGCCCTCGAAATAGTCGTTGCCCGTATCCAGCGCGACGATGTCATTGCCGTCGCCGCCGCGCAGCACATAGGTTTCAAAGCCCGAGATGTCGGACAGATGGCCGTCGTCCACCGTGCCCGCGCCCTGATTGACGATGAAATACATCGCCCGGTCGGTCACCCGCGCCTCAAGCGTGTCCTGACCGTTGCCGCCGGCCAGGGTGTTGGCCTCACCGATCTCATAGGTCACGAAGTCGCGGCCGCCGCCGGCATCGACCTGATTGGCGCCGCGCGCGACCGAGATGAAGTCCTGCCGCGCCCCGCCGATCACGCTGTCATCGCCGTTGCCCGAATACAGCACCAGTTGCTCGATCGAGGCGAAATCCACCGTCAGCCCGCTGGTGGTGCCGGCGCGCAGCCCGGCGGCGGGCGAGATGCTGACATCGACGGCGCCAAGGTGTTCCTCAAGCCAGGCCAGCACCATCACGTCGATGCCCTTGCCGCCGCGGATCAGCGCGTCGTCGGTGCCGGTCAGGATGAAGGCGTCATTGCCCGCCCCGCCATAGGCACTGCCGCCGCCGGTATAGACCGGATCGGTCAGAAGGATGATATCGTTGCCGTTGCCGCCATAGGCGGTATCCAGCCCCGAGCCGCCATAGATCGTGTCATTGCCGTTGCCGCCGATCAGCAGGTCGTTGCCGTCGTCGCCGCTGAGGAAATCGTTGCCAGTGTGGCCATAGATCGTGTCGTTCCCGTCATCGCCGAACAGCGCATCGTCGCCGCCAAGGCCAAGGATCGTATCATGGTCGGTGGTGCCGCTGCGGCTGTCGGGGTGGGGGGTTCCCTGAACAAGGCTCATCAAATGCTCCGGTGATGGAAAGGGGGTGCTGGAAATTCCGGCCCGGGGGCCTTGCGCGGCAGGCTAGCATGGCGCCCCGTCCCCTGCCTAGCGCCGGCTGGACCCAAATGAAAAACGCGCCCGGGTTGCCCCGGGCGCGTCCTTTTCCCGCAAGGGAATGGGTTTATTCGTCGTTCCCGGCCGCGCCGATATCGTCGAACAGTTCGGCGATCTCGAATTCGGCCGCCGCTTCGGCTTCGGCCGCCAGTTCCTGGATCGACTTGCCCGAAGCCTGCAGCGCGGCTTCTTCCACCGAACGGGCGACGTTCAGGCGGATCTTCACGGTGACTTCGGGGTGCAGCACGACCGAAACGGTGTGCAGTCCCAGGTCCTTGATCGGACGGTCCAGCACGACCTGGTCGCGCTTGAAGGTGAAGCCCGCGGCATCGGCGGCTTCGGCCGCGTCACGGCCGGTAACCGAACCGTAAAGCGCGCCGGCATCCGAGGCCGAACGAATCACCACGAAGGTCTGGCCGTCCAGGCGCGCACCGGCGGCCTCGGCTTCCTTCTTGGTTTCAAGGTTCTGGGCCTCAAGCTGGACCTTCTTGGCTTCGAACGACTTGATGTTGGCTTCGTTCGCGCGCAGCGCCTTGCCTTGCGGCAACAGGTAGTTGCGGGCGTAGCCGTCCTTGACGTTCACGACTTCGCCCATCTGGCCAAGCTTGGCCACGCGCTGAAGCAGGATCACTTGCATGTCATGTGCTCCTTATTTCACGGCGTAGGGCAGAAGCGCCAGGAAACGGGCGCGCTTGATGGCCGTGGCCAGTTCGCGCTGCTTCTTGGCCGAGACGGCGGTGATGCGCGAGGGCACGATCTTGCCGCGTTCCGAGATGTAACGCTGCAGCAGGCGCGTGTCCTTGTAGTCGATCGCCGGAGCATTGTCGCCCGAGAAGGGGCAAACCTTGCGGCGGCGGAAAAACGGTTTGTTCGCCATGGTTTACAGTCCTTTCAGATCAACGGCGGAAGCTGGGGCGTTCGCTGCGCTCGGGGCGGTCGCCGAAGGAAGGACGCTCACGGCGTTCGCCGCCAAAGCCGCCTTCCGGACGGTCGCCACGATCACCGCGCTCGCGGTCGTCGCGCTTCTGCATCTGGACCGAGGGGCCCTCGCCATGCTTGTCGACCTTGATGGTCAGGACGCGCATCACGTCGTCATGCAGACGCATCAGGCGTTCCATTTCCTGCACGGCGGCCGCGGGAGCGTCCGACTTGAGCAGGGCATAGTGGCCCTTGCGGTTCTTGTTGATCTTGTAGGCCATGGTCTTCACGCCCCAGTACTCGCTTTCGACGACCTTGCCGCCGTTGTCTGCGAGAACCGTCGAGAAGTGTTCCACAAGGCCTTCGGCCTGCGCGTTGGACAGGTCCTGACGCGAGATGAAAACATGCTCGTAAAGCGGCATGTGCACTCCAGTTCAGTTCGTGGCGCATTTCATAGGCCGGGCCAACCTTCCCGCGGCCCGACCACGAGAGGCTGCGCCGTTGCGTGGAATTGCGGAAAGGATGGGGCCTTATACAGAAAGACCGCCGGGATGCAAGCGCAGCGGGGAAGGGGAGGGGGCCGGGCGGGAAAAGGCGAGGCGATGCCCCGCCCCCCTGGCGGGCGAGCAGCGCCCGCTAGGGGGGCGGGCGGGCGCTGGCCGGGCCTTTGGAGCCCGGCCGGTTCAGGTTGCCGATGATGTGCGGTGGCTCAGGCAATGGCCTTCGCCATGGTTGGCGGCGGTGGTGCGTGTGAACACGCACCCTACGGGGCGCCTTGTGCCGGATTCGCGGGCGGCGGACGATCACGAAAACCGCGTCCGTTCTGCCGGAAAAGTTATGTGTATCAGCGAACAAGCCCTGTTCGGCCCGTCGGATTGCTGCCGATGCTGCGCTGCGGCAGGGTGCCGGCGTTCAACCCCGGCCTGACCGGCCCCGACCGGAGTATTCCATGATCCGCCTTGCGCCCCTTGCCCTTGTGGCCGCCACCCTTGCCGCCCCGGCCTTTGCCGAAGCCGAGAACTATGTGCTGGACCCCAGCCACAGCCAGATCGTCTTCAGCTACAACCACCTCGGCTATTCGACGAGCTACGGCATGTTCGGCGGCATCGAGGGGCAGATCGCCTTCGATCAGGCCAATCCGGCCGCTTCCTCGGTTCAGGTCTCTTTCCCCGTGACCACCATGCTGACCGGCTGGCAGGCGCGGTTTGACCATTTCATGTCGCCCGATTTCTTCGGCGCGACCGAGGACAAGACGGTTTCCTTCAAGTCCACCGCCATCGAGGTGACGGGCGAGAAGACCGCGAAGATCACCGGCGACCTGACGCTGAACGGCGTCACCAAATCCGTCACGCTGGACGCCGCGCTGACCCAGGCCGGTGAGCATCCGATGGAGAAGAAGCCCTGGGCCGGCTTCACCGGCACCACCACGCTGCTGCGGTCGGACTACAACCTGGGCATGTTCGCGCCCTATGTCTCGGACGAGCTTCAGGTGATGATCTCGGTTGAGGCGATGAAAGCCGACTGAGCGGTTTTCCTGGCGATAGAGGGCCGCCGGAGCAATCCGGCGGCCTTTGCATGCGGCGATGCCCGGTTGGTGGCGCGTTGGCCCCAGGCGCCATGGCGAAGGCCATCGCCTTCGCCACCGCGCACCATCGGCAACTGCACCGGACGGGCCTCAAAGGCCCGGCCAGCGCCCGACCCGCCAATGGCGGGCGCTTCTCGCCCGCCGGGGCAGGCACTGGCCTCTGGCATTGTGTGCCGCTCCGTCTCGGGTTGATCCGTCACACGCGGGCGGGGGCGAGGCAGTGCCTCGCCTGTTCCCGCCCGGAACAGGTTGCGCCGTTTGTGGCCTGCGTAGGGTGCGTGTTCACACGCACCATCCACCCCGCTTCCATGGCGAGGGCCATAGCCTTCGCCACTTCCCGACGTGACAAGCCGTACCGGTCGGGCCTCAAGGGCCCGGCCAGCGCGCCCCGCCCAAGGCGGGCGCTTCTCGCCCGCCGGGGCAGGCGCTGGCCTCTGGTATCTTGTGCCGCACCGTCTCGGGTTGACCCGTCACACGCGGGCGGGGGCGAGGCGGTGCCTCGCCTTTTCCCGCCCGGACGCCGTAGGGTGCGTGGTCCCCACGCACTACCCCCGAACCGCGCCTAAAGCCGCCCGACATCCACCGCGATCAGGCCCAGTTCGCGCGCGGCGGCCAGGGACAGGCGCGGGCTGTCGAGGCCCCGGGCGGCCTGGAACCGCCGGACGGCCTCGGCGGTGGCCGGGTTCCATGCGCCGGTCACCGCCTCGGCATAAAGCCCGCGGGCCTTCAGCGCGCGCTGCAGGCTTGCCACGAAAGCCACCGTCACATCGGCGGGGCAGGGGGCGCGGAACCACACCTCCTGCCGGTCGCGGACCATCCGCTGCGAGGTCACGGTGCGGAAGGTGGCGGGCGCGACGACGCGCCCCTGATCGTCGCGGACCTCATCGGTGACATGCAGCTGCTCGGTCACCGTCTCGATCACGGCGGGCGTCACGTCCTTGTCCCAGCAGGCGCCCTCGGGGCCCTTGGGCGGGCCTTCGCCCTTCAGCCGCACCTGCTCGATCTGCAAGTCCGCCTGCGCCGGCCCGGTCACCGGGGCCGTCGTGCAGCCCGTCAGGGCCGCCGCCGCAAGCCAGAGGCCCAGCGTAAGGGGTTTTGCCATGTCTGCCCGGCCCGTTTCCGCCCGGCTTCGGCCGGGTTCACCGCCGCAGCATAACGGCAAGCGCCGGGTCAGGGAAGCCCGGCCCCAAAGCCCGCGCCCGCACCCCGCGCCCTCTGGCCAAATCCGGCGCAACATCTTATGTCGGGGCCGATACGTCTCGTGAAGGGCTGGGAAATGGCGAAGATCACCTATGTGGAGTTTGGCGGCAAAGAGCATGTCGTTGACGTGGCGCCGGGGCTGACCGTCATGGAAGGCGCGCGCGACAACGGCATTCCGGGGATCGAGGCCGATTGCGGCGGCGCCTGCGCCTGTTCCACCTGCCATGTCTATGTCGCCGCCGACTGGGTGGAAAAGCTGCCGAAGAAGGAAGCAATGGAAGAGGATATGCTGGATTTCGCCTGGAATCCCGATCCCGTCCGTTCACGCCTGACCTGCCAGATCAAGGTGACGCCGGCGCTGGACGGCCTGCGCGTCGAAATGCCGGAAAAGCAGATCTGATCCGCGCCGCCGCCCTTCTGGCGCTTTGGGCGCTGCCCGCCGCCGCCCAGGGCGACCTGCCGCAGCGCGTCATCACCGAAGGCCCCGGGCCGGTGGTCGAGGATTACACCGACTGGCCGATCCGGGCCGAACTGGCCCAGCCCACCACCCGCTATGACCATGACGTGCTGGGCGGCCTGCCGCGCTGGGGCGAACTGAGCATCGTGGCGCTGGCCTGCAGCGCCTGCCGCAACGGCTTTACCGGCAGCGCGGTGCGCCTGCCCGATGAGATGGTCTTCGAAGACGTGGCGCCGCGCCTGTGGGAGGTGGACGGCGAAGGCCCGCCCGAGGTGGTGGTGGTCGAAAGCCACCGCGACCACGGATCGCGGCTGGCGGTCTGGGCCTGGCGCGACGGGCTGGTGCGGATTGCCGCCGGCGACTGGATCGGCCAGCCGCAGCGCTGGCTGGCCCCGGTGGCCCATGGCGATTTCGACGGTGACGGGCGGATCGAACTGGCCTGGGTCGACCGCCCGCATGTGCTGGGCGATCTGGTCTTCGCCCGGCTTGACGGCGAGAAGTTGACCGAATTCGCCCGCCTGCCGGGCCTGACCAACCACCGCATCGGCGACCGCGTGATCCTGTCGGGCAGCCGCGATTGCGGGCAGGGGCCGGAACTGCTGCTGGCCTCAAAGGACTGGCGCGACCTGATGGCGGTGCGGCTGACGGCGGACGGGCCGATGGCCCGGCGTCTGGGCGCGTGGTCGGAACCGGCGCTGGCGGCGGCGCTGGACTGCCGCTAGGGGCGGCCTAGTTCACCTTGCGCGGCGGGATGAAGGGCAGGGGCGCCACGGGGATGCCGTCTTCCAACAGCTTGCGCGCCTCATCCGGCCGCGTCTCGCCATAGATCGACCGGGTCGGCGCGTCGCCGTCATGGATTGCCCGCGCCTCGGCGGCAAAGTTCATGCCGACATATTCCGAATTTTCCTCGATCTGCCGGCGCATCTCGGCCAGCGCGGCCTCGATGTCGCTGTCGGGCTGGTCCAGCTTCGGCCGGGCCTCGGGTGCCGTGGCCTGCGCGACGGCCGGCGCCATCAGGGTCTTTTCCACCTTGGCCGCACCGCAGACCGGACAACTGACATGCCCGGCCGCCTGCAAGGCATCGAAAGCGCCCGACGACTGGAACCAGCTGTCGAACCCATGGCCTTCGCTGCATTTCAGACTGTAGCGGATCATGTCCTTCCCATCCTGCCCCGGACCGGCCCGGGACGAAGATCAAGCATCTGCCTCGGCAGAGGGTTGGTCAAGCAGATCGGGCAGCGCCATCAACAGGCCGCGCAATTCCGGCTCGGCCACCTTGCGGGCTGCCTTTTCGTGGTCGAACCACTTGCGGCGGCGCATCCGGCGTTCGGGATATTTGTCCTTCAGCCCGCCCACCCGCAGCGCAAAGACCTGCACCCGGCAGCGCACCGCATCGCCCGGCTTCAGCACCTTGTCATAGCTGAAGGCGCCCAGACCGTCCTCTTCCGGGGTGCCCTGAACGCCCGCTTCCTCCCATGCCTCACGCCCGGCGGCGGCGGCGGCGGACAGCCCCTGCATCGGCCAGCCCTTGGGGATGACCCAGCGCCCAGTGTCGCGGCTGGTGATGAGCAGCACTTCGACCCTGCCGCGGTGCATCCGCCAGCAGATCGCCCCGTATTGCACAGGACAGTCCCCCCCGGAGCCCGGGGCGGTGGCAAGGTCCTTCGGCATGGTCACGCCTGTCATTTCTGGGGGGCCGGGTCTGACGCCCGGTCCGACTCCTCATCCCCATTTTCGGAGTTTCTCCCTCAGGTTCAAGGCCCCCGGGCGTATTTTCGCCCATCTGTCGCGCATTTGCCCCCCTTGAGTGCCGGCGCCGGCCCGCTACCTTTGCGCCATGCAGCCTCTTGGCCCTCTGATGATCGCGTCCGGCATCTATCGCCACTCGTCCTATGGCGGGGCGCATCCCCTGCGCATTCCGCGGGTCTCGACCGTGCTGGATCTGGCCGGTGCGCTTGGCTGGCTGCCGCCCGCGCGCTACCGGCAAAGTCCGCGGGCGCGCGCGGCGGCGCTGACCGCCTGGCACACGCCGGATTACATCGCAGCCCTTCAGGCGGCCGAGGAAAGCGGTGAGGTCAGCGCGGCGGTCCGCGCCCGCCATCACCTTGGCACCCTGTCGAACCCGGTCTTTCCGCAGATGTTTTCACGCCCCGCCACGGGGGCGGGCGGCACGCTCTTGGCGGCGGAACTGCTGGCCGGGGCGCCATCGGGGGCGGTGCATGTGCCCGGGGGCGGAACCCACCACGGCCTGCCCGACCGCGCCAACGGCTTTTGCTACCTGAACGACCCGGTTCTGGGCATTCTGCGGCTGAAGGCGCTGGGGATGGCGCGCATCGTTTATGTCGATATCGACGCGCATCACTGCGACGGGGTCGAGGCGGCCTTTGCCGGCGATCCGGCGGTGCGGCTGATCTCGGTCCATGAAGAGGGGCGCTGGCCCAACACCGGCGCGCTTGAGGAGGACGCCGGCGGCAATGCCTTCAACCTGCCGGTGCCGCGCGGGCTGAACGATACGGAAATGCGGGCGGTGCTGGAGGGGCTGATCCTGCCGCGCGTTTCCGAATTCCGCCCCGATATCAGCGTCTTGCAGGCCGGAGCGGATGCTTTGCTTGAAGACCCGCTGTCCCGTCTTGCCTTGTCGAACAACGCCCATCTGGCGGTGCTGCGGGCGCTGCGGCCCTTTGCGCCGCGCTTTCTGCTTCTGGGCGGAGGTGGTTATAACCCGTGGAGCGTGGGCCGCGCCTGGACCGCGCTTTGGGGCGCGCTGTCGGGGCAGGTACTGCCCGACCGCCTGCCGCCCGCAGCCGAGGCCGTGCTGCGCGGCCTGTCGTGGAACGGCGGTGGCCGCCCCGCGCCCGATGCGGCGATGCTGACGACGCTGGTCGATGCCCCGCGCGAAGGCCCGGTGCGGGCGGAAATCCTGGACCGGCTGAAAAGGCTTTCCGCCCGATGATCCGCGCATTTCTGGCCCTTGACCTGCCGGGTGACATCCGCAGCGCGCTGGCGGTGCAGCAGTTCCTTCTGCCCCTGCCGCGCCGGATTGATCCGGCGCTCTTCCACCTGACGCTGGTCTTTCTGGGAGAGGTCACCGACCCCCAGCTGGAAGCCGCGCATGAGGAATTCCAGCGCCTGCGCGCCGAAGCCTTTTCCCTGCACCTGCAGGGACTTGGTCTGTTTGGCGGCAACCGCCCGCGGCTGGCCTATGCCGCCGTTGCGCCCTCTGATCCGCTGATGCGCCTGCAAGCCGCCGCCGACCGCGCCGCGCGCCGGGCGGGTCTGTTGCCCGAGGCGCGGCGCTTTACCCCCCATGTCTCGCTCGGCCGCTTCCCGCCGCCGCCCTTGGCCGAAGCGCTGCGGCTGGAACGCGCGGTGGCCGATGGCGCGAACTTTGCCGCCGGGCCGTTTCCGGTGCAGGACATGGTTCTATATCAGAGCCATCTCGGCAGCCACGGCCCGCGCTATGACGAACTCACCCGCTATCCGCTGAGCTGAAAAGTTCTTTCAGTCATTCAGCGGTGCTGGTACGTCCGTCCAAAGCCGCCAGAACCGCCGCGACCACCAGAACCTCATCCCCCTCGGGCGCAAGCAACCGCCGCGCCGCCGCCGCCAGCGCCGCCTGCGCCGGCGCGTCCAGCCCGCGCAGCGCCGCGCCAAGGTCTTCGCCGCGCGCCAGCCGCAGCGCGCCGCCCCCGGCATCCAGCCGCGCAAAGGGCGCCGCGTTATTGGCCACATCCGGCCCGTGCAGAATGGCCGAACCCGCCCGCGCCGGCTCCCACGGGGTATGGCCGCCGCGCGGTGCGAAGGTGCCGCCCACCAGACAAGCGCCCGCCATGGCATACCAGGCCGCCATTTCGCCCATCGTGTCGGCCAGATGCACCGGACAGCCGGGGGCGGGCACCTGACCCTTCGACCGCTGCACGAATTCCACCCCGCGTGCCTGCAGCATCGCCGCCACCTCGGCGGCGCGGCGCGGATGGCGGGGGGCGATGATCAGGTGGTCAAAGCACGCGCGCGCCGCAAGGAAGCCCTCCAGCGCGATTTCTTCCTCGCCCTCATGGGTCGAGGCGGCAAGGAACGTGCGTGCGCGCGGCGCAGGGGGCGGAAAGGGCAGGTCGGGCGCGGCATCCGCCCCCACCGCCTTCAGCGCCACCACCGGCCCCGCCGCCTCGGCCGGCAGACCCAGCGCGCGCAGCCGGGCCAGACTGCCGGCATCCTGCGCCGAAACCCAGGTCAGCCGCCCCAGCACCTGCCGCATCAGCCCGCCCAGCCGGCCCCAGCGCGCCGCCGAACGCGCCGACATCCGCGCACCGACCAGCAGCACCGGCACCCCCCGACGGTCAGCAGCGGCCAGGCGTGAGGGCCAAAGCTCGTTCTCGATCACCACCAGCGCCTGCGGCTCCCACAGGTCCAGCACCCGGCCCGGGGCGCCGGCGGTGTCCAGGGGCGCAAAGGCCGCCACCACCCCGGGCAGGCCCCAGCCCGCCGCCATCGCCCGCCCCGTGGCGCTGTTCGCCGTCACCAGCACCTGCACCCCCGGCCGCGCCGCCACGACGCGCTCGACCAGCCAGCGGGCCGAGGTCAGTTCCCCGTTCGATGCGCCATGCAGCCACAGCCGCGGCCCGGGGCCGGCGGGCGGCGGCACATGGCCCAGCCGCTCGGCCAGCCCGCCGCGCAGGGCGGCGACCACCAGCCAAACCGGCAGGGCCATCGCCATCAGGATCTGATAGATCAGCATGGCCCAGCCATAGGCCGCCGCCGCGCCTCAGGCAAGAACCGGCGGGCGCCGCGCCGGCCAGTCAGTGGCGCGGTGCCAGGCCTGCCCCGCCGCCAGCACCCGCGCATCCGCCCCCACGGGCCCGGCCAGCTGCATCCCCATCGGCAGCCCCGCCGCGCCAAAGCCCACCGGCACCGACAGCGCCGGCAGGCCGATCAGGCTGACCGGGATCACCACCTCCATCCAGCGGTGATAGGTGTCCATCTTCCGCCCCGCGATCTCTTCGGGCCAGCGCCAGTCGGCCGGGAAGGGCCAGACCTGCGCCGTCGGCAGGGCGATCAGGTCATACCGGGTGAAAAGCCGCGCCGCATGGGCATGCCAGCGGCTGCGGATGACGCTCGCCTCATAAACCTCGGCGGCTGACAGGCCCATGCCCTGCCAGATTTCCCACTGCGTCTCGGGCTTCAGCCGGTCGCGCTTCGCCGGGTCCGCCCAAAGCGCGCGGAAACCGCCGGCGTTCAGCATGGCGCGCAGGGTGACCCAGGACTGCCACAGCTTTTCGGCCGGGAAGGGCGGGGGCAGGGGCTCGACCACCGCCCCCATCTCTTCGAACTGCCGCAGCGCCGCCTCGCATTGCGCCAGAATGCCAGGTTCCATCGCATAGGCGCCGCCCCAGTCGGCCAGCCAGCCGATGCGCAGGCCCTTCACGTCACGGTCCAGCCCGGCCACATAATCCTCAACCGGACGGCCGAAGGGCACTTCGGGGTTTTCCCCCGCCTGAACCGCCAGAAGCCGGGCGATATCCTCGATGCTGCGGCCCATCGGGCCTTCGGTCGCCAGCGTCGCCAGATAGGTGTCGCCCTCGGCATCCGCCGGCACCAGCCCCCAGCTGGGCCGGAAGCCATAGACATTGCAGAAGGCGGCCGGGTTGCGCAGGCTGCCCATCATGTCGCTGCCATCGGCCACCGGCACCAGCCGCGCCGCCAGCGCCGCCGCCGCCCCGCCCGAAGAACCGCCCGCCGTGCGCGTCAGGTCATAGGGGTTGCGCGTCACGCCGAAGACCGGGTTGAAGCTGTGGCTGCCATGGCCCCATTCGGGGGTGTTGGTCTTGGCGGTAAAGATGGCGCCGGCCGCCCGCATCCGCGCCGCCAGCAGATCATCCTTCGCCGGCACAAAATCGGCAAACAGCGGGCTGCCCCAGGTCGTCCGCAGCCCGGCCGTCGCGCACAGGTCCTTCACCGCCATCGGCAGCCCGTGCAGCCAGCCGCGGGGTTCGGCATCATCCGCCGCCCGCGCCTCGGCCATCAGCGCATCGGGGTCGCGCAGCGATACCAGCGCGTTGACCGCCCCGTTCACCGCTGCCGCCCGCGCCAGATGCGCCGCCATCACCTCGGACGGCGCCACCCTGCGCGCGCTGATCAGCCGCGACAGGTCGGAAGCCGTCTGCTCCCAAAGCTCCATGCCATCCTCTCTCGGAAAATATCCTCGGGGGGTGCGGGGGGCGAAGCGCCCCCGCCGGCGGGGCCATGGCCCCGCAATGCTAAAGCAATGGGGCGGGGCAGTTGGCCCCGCCCCGCCGCCGTATCACTTCTGCAGTTCGGTCCAGATCGCGGTCATGTATTCCTGGGCCTTCGGGCCGCAGGTGGGCAGGAAGCGGCCGGCCGCCTTGTGCTCTTCGGGGATGACCACTTCGGGGGCGGTCTTCATGTCTTCGGGCATGAAGGCTTCGGACCCGGCGATGCCATTGGCGTATTTCGCGAAATCCGAGATCATCGCGGCGTTTTCCGGCAGCATGATGAAGTCGATGAACTTGTAGGCTTCCTCGACGTTCTGCGCGTCCTTCAGCAGCGCGACGGAATCCATCCACAAGGGATAGCCTTCCTTCGGATAGCCATACTGCACCTCGCCTTCGGTGGCGATGCGCGCCCGCATGGTCGAGCCGTTCCAGTTCAGGCTGGCCGCCCAGTCGCGGTTCGACAGTTTCTCGGTCGCGCCGTAATCCATGCTGATCCAGTCGGGCTTGGCGGCGATCAGCGCGTCGCGGGCCTTCTTCAGCACTTCCAGATCCTCGGTGCAGGGCTCACCGCCCGCCCAGAAGATCGCCATGTTCACAACGTCGTTCATTTCCGGCACGACGTTGATCTTGCCCTTCAGCTCGGCCGGCACGTTCAGGAAGATGTCGCTGGTGTTGATGTCACCGCCATAGACCTTGGTGTTCACCGCGATGCCGGTCGACCCCCACTGCCACGGAACGGTGAACTTGCGGCCCGGATCCCAGGCCACATCCATCCATTCCGGCGCGATGTTGCCCTTGTTGGCCAGTTTCGAGTTGTCCAGCTCGACGATCAGCCCCTTCTCGATCCAGATCGGCACATAGTTGGCCGAAGGCACCACCAGGTCAAAGCCCGACCCGCCGGCCTCGACCTTGGCCAGCGCCGCGTCGTTGGAATCATAGTCGGTCACCGTCACGGTGATGCCGGTCTCGGCCTCGAATTTCTTCAGAAGCTCGGGGTTGGTGTAGTTGCCCCAGTTGAACAGCTGCAGCTGGCCTTCGGCCGATGCAAGCGAGGTCGTCGCCAGCATCAGCGCGGTTGCGGTCATGATTTTTTTCATTGTCGTCTCCCTGTCGGTTGGTCGTTCATTCCTTCTTCCGCGTCAGCAGGAAGAAGGCCGTCAGCAGCACCACGGTCAGCGCCAGAAGCCCCGTGGAAATCGCATTGATCTCGGGCGTCAGCTGCCGGCGCAGCTGGCCCAGCATGTAGGTGGGCAGGGTGTCCTGCCCGCCCGACTTGACGAATTCGGTGATCACCACGTCATCAAGGCTGATGACGAAGGCCAGCATGGCGCCGGCGATGATGCCGGGCAGCAGCAGCGGCAGCGTCACATGCCGGAAGGTCTGCCAGGATGAGGCGTAAAGATCGGCCGCCGCGGTTTCAAGGCTCAGGTCCATCCCCTCAAGCCTTGCCCGGATCGGCAGATAGGCAAAGGGAATGCAGAAGGCCGAATGGGCAAGGATCAGGTAGCCCAGCCCCTGATAGCCGGTGGCCACCTTGATCTGGGCAAAGAAGATCAGCAGCGCCACCGCCGTCACGATCTCGGGCACCATCAGCGGCTGGTTGATCATCACATAGATCGCCGTCTGGCCCTTGAAGCGCGCGCGCCGCGTGGTGCCCAGCGCCGCCAAGGCCGCGACGGTGGTGGCGATGCCCGAGGCCGAAACCGCGATGATCAGCGACCGCACGGTCGCCTCTTTCACCTGGGTATTGGCCCAGGCCTTTTCATACCAGCCGAAGGAAAACCCGCCCCAGACCGCGACCGACTGGCTGGCGTTGAAGGAATAGGCGACCAGCGTGAAGATCGGCAGGTAAAGCGCGATAAAGACCAGAACGGCCGTGGTGGCAAAGCCCGGCAGCCGGGCAACCTGAAAGCCCCGCTCAGCCATGGCCCTGCTCCCGGTTGGCGTATTTCACATAGATCAGAAGCGCCACCATCACCACCACCAGCAGCGCCATCGACAGGGCCGAGCCAAGGGGCCAGTTGCGGCCCTGACCGAACTGCAGCTCGATGAAATTGCCGATCATCATCTGCTTGCCGCCGCCCAGCACCCGCGGCGTGACATAGGCCCCCAGCGAGGGCACGAAGACCAGGATCGACCCGGCGATGATCCCCGGTTTCACGATGGGCAGGATCACCCGGCGCAGCACCTGCATCCGGCTGGCGTAAAGGTCATAGGCGGCCTCCAGAAGCCGCATATCGAACCGGTCGATCGCGGCAAACAGCGGCAGCACCATCAGCGGCAGATAGACATAGGTCATGCCGATGAAGACCGCGATATCGGTGTACATCACCTGAAGCGGAGAACCGATCAGCCCCAGCTTCATCAGGACCGTGTTCATCAGCCCCTCGGACCGCAGAACCTCGTTCATCGCATAGGTGCGGATCAGAAGGTTGGTCCAGAACGGGATGGTGATCAGGAACAGCCACAGCGCGCGCTGGCTGGCCGGCCGGGTGGCGATGAACCAGGCGGTCGGAAAGCCCACAAGGAAGGTGGTGATCGTGGTCAGCACCGACAGTTTCACCGACCGCCAGAAGATCGTCAGATGCGCGTCGGCCAGAACGTATTCGTCGGTGAAGATGTCCTTCGACCACAGGATGCCGCGCCAGCCGTCCAGGCTGAAGCCCCATTCGACATTGCCGTATTTGCCGGGCAGCAGGAAGGAATAGACCACCACGATCAGCAGCGGCCCGGCGGCGGCGACGGTCAGAACCACCAGCGCCGGCGCCGACAGAAGCCAGCCGTTGCGGGCAGAGCGGGCGGTCTGGGCCTCTTCGGCGGCGCTCATCCCTAATCCTCCACCACGCGGGCGGCGCCGGGCACCGGGCGCAGGCCGACGCGCTGGCCCTGCGCCAGCCCCGCCTCGCCGTCGGCCGGGCTTTGCAGCCGCGCCACCACCTCGGTCCCGTCGGCCAGTTCCAGATGGCAATGGGTGTCGGTGCCGAAATAGACCAGCGTCCTGACCGTGGCGGCCAGCGCCCCGGCCTCGGCCGGATCGCACAGGCGCAACTGCTCGGGCCGGATCGTCACGGTGACGGCGCCGCTGCGCCCGGCCTGATCGGCCAGTTCGATCACGTCGCCGGTGGCCAGCCGCACGCCGCCGGGCACGGTGGTGGCCGGCAGGAAGTTGGTCTCGCCGATGAAACTGGCGACAAAGCGGTTGACCGGCCTTGTGTAGATGTCCTTGGCGCTGCCCACCTGCTGCAGCTTGCCCGCGCTCATCACGCCGATGCGGTCCGACATGGTCAGGGCTTCTTCCTGATCATGGGTCACGAAGACAAAGGTGATGCCGGTCTCGGTCTGTAGCCGCTTCAGTTCGATCTGCATTTCCTTGCGCAGCTTCAGGTCCAGCGCCGAAAGCGGTTCGTCCAGCAACAGCACCTTCGGCTGCGGTGCCAGCGCGCGGGCCAGCGCCACCCGCTGCTGCTGGCCGCCCGAAAGCTGGCTGGTCTTGCGCCCCGCCATCGCCTCAAGCTTGACCAGCGCCAGCATGCGGTCGGTGGTTTCCTTCACCTCGCGCGCCGGGCGGCCCTGCATGGTCAGGCCAAAGCCGATGTTCTGCGCCACAGTCAGATGGGGAAACAGCGCATAGCTCTGGAACACCGTGTTCACCGGCCGGCGGTTGGGGGGCAGGTGGGTGATGTCCTGCCCCTCCAAGAGGATGGAGCCCGAGGTCGGCATCTCGAACCCCGCGATCAGCCGCAGAAGCGTGGTCTTGCCGCAGCCCGAAGGGCCAAGCAGCGTAAAGAACTCACCCTTGCGGATTTCGACCGACACATCGTCCAGCGCGCGCACGGCGCTGTCGCCCTGACCGAAAGCCTTCACGGTGTTGCGGGCCTCGACGGCATTGACTGCGTTCAAGGTGACTCGCTCCCTGTCGTTTTGATCATATTGGGCGCCCCGAGGCCCTGGCGCAACGGAAGTTTGACCGAAGCGTCACTTCGGCAAAACCGATGTCAAGCGCCCGGGCGCCCGCCGCGCAGCCCAGGGTTGCGCCGCCTCGATCTCTGCACAAAGCGCGATCAGTTCTTCATCGGCGCCGAAAGCGGCGGCCAGATGGATGCCGACGGGCAGCCCGCCCGAGGACATGGCAAGGGGCAGGCTGGCCGCCGGCTGGCCGCTGGCGTTGAAGACGGCGCAGAAGGGCGAATAGGCAAAGATGCCGTCCGGGCCGATGCGGTAGTCCAGATAATCCTCGGTCACCGGGGCAAAACGGCCGATCCGCGCCGGCGGCTCGGCCAGCGTGGCCGACAGAAGGATGTCGTGGCCGCCCTCGGCAAAGAACGCCGCCATCTGCCGGCCAAAGGCGTGAATCTCGCCCACCGCCTCCAGATAGCGGGTCGGGTGCAGGGTTTCGGCATAGGCCACCGCGCCGCGGATCACCCCGTCGCACAGATCGGGGGTCAGCGCGCGGCCCTTCAGCGCCTTCCTGACCGACAGGGCGGAGCCCACGCCGACGATATCGGTCCAGGCCCGCATCATCATGCCGATATCCGCCGCCGGCCGCGCCGGCATCACATGGTGGCCAAGGCTTTCCAGAAGCCGCCCCGCCGCGCGCACCGCCTCGGCCACTTCGGCATCAATCGCGCCGCCGGTGAAGGTGGTGTCACAGATCGCCACCCGCAGCCGGCGCGGCGGCCGGGTGATCGCGTCGGCATGGCTGCGCGCCAGCGGCGGCGCGACATAGGGTGCACCCAGGTCCGGCCCCTGACAGCAGTCGAGCATGGTGGCCGTGTCGCGCACGCTGCGCGTCAGGAACCCGTCAATCGCCATGCCGGCCCAGCCCTCACCGGCGTAAGGCCCGTCGGGCAGCCGCGCCCGGGTGGGCTTGAAGCCGAAAAGCCCGCAGGATGATGCCGGTATCCGCACCGATCCGCCGCCGTCCGATCCATGGGCCATCGCGACGATCCCCGCCGCGACCGCCGCCCCCGAACCGCCCGAAGACCCGCCGGGCGTGTGGCCGGGGTTCCAGGGGCTGCGCGTCGGCCCGCCGTAAACCTGCGCCTCGGTCACCGCGCCCACGCCGCCCTCGGGGCTGGTGGTGCGGCCGAAGGTGACGACGCCGGTCGCCCGGATGCGCTGAAAGATCGCCGAATCGCGGTCATAGCGGGTGCCGGCAAACAGCCGGCTGCCGTTGTGGCTGGGAAAATCCACCGCCTCGCAGCCCAGATCCTTCAGAAGGAACGGCACGCCGCGGAACGGCCCGCGCGGCAGGCCCTCGGCAATCGCCCGCCGCGCCACGCCTTCCTGCATCAAGACCACGGCGTTCAGCGCCGGATTGCGCGCCTCGACCGCCGCCAGCGCGGCATCCAGCAACTCGGTCGGGCTGACATCGCCGCGCGCCAGCATCCCCGCCAGTTCGGTCGCATCGCGCACATCCAGATCGCCGATCATTTTTCTCTCCCCGCTGCTGATCCCAGCCTTGCCGCCCGTGGCCCGGCTTTCCACCCCGCAACCGTCGCCCAGGGGTCGCAAACCGACGCTGATCCGCCGCTTGCGCATCCTGACGCCCTTACCCCCGTCCTCTCTCCCTAAATATCCCGGGGTGAGGGCCGGCACGGCCCGAGGGGCAGCGCCCCTTGCCCCCGCAATCAGGCGCTTGACAGCCGGGATGGCTCAACTATGCAGGGCCTGCCTTCGGTTCCGGGGAAACCCGGATGAAAAGGGAACGCGGTGCGATGCCGCGGCTGCCCCCGCAACTGTAAGCGGCGAGTGACGGCGGACAAGGCCACTGGGGAAGCCCCCGGGAAGGCCCGCCCGATCCCAGACCCGCGAGCCAGGAGACCTGCCGAGGTGATCACCCTTTCCGCTGCGCGGGGTGCGCGGAGGAGGGCGGTTATCCGCCAGAGGTGACGTCACGCGCGTCACGGGCCGAAGATTCTCCGGGACGCAAACGCATCGCAGGCGGGCAACCGCATAGGGGGATATACCCATGAGAAGAACGGCAATTTCTGTCCTGGCGCTGACGGCGGCGCTGTCGGCTCCGGCGCTGGCGCAAGACGATGATGAGGCGCTGATCCTGCTGGGCAATGTCACGCTGTCGGCGTCGAAGGCGCCGGTCGCGCTGTCGAAGACCGGGGCGACGGTGGATGTGGTCACCGAAGAAGAACTGAAGAAGACCGGCGGCCTGTCGGTGGCCGAGGCGTTGGCGCGCCTGCCGGGCGTGTCGGTGGCGCGTTCGGGCGGCATCGGCACCTCGACCGCGCTCCGGCTGCGCGGGCTGTCCGGCCCCTATATAGGCGTGCGCATCGACGGCATCGACGTGGCCGACCCCTCGGGCACCCAATGCGCCTATGACTTCGGCTCGACCGTCTCGGGCGGGATCAGCCGGATCGAGGTGCTGCGCGGTTCGCAATCGGCGCTTTACGGCTCCGAGGCGATCGGCGGCGTGGTGGACATCACCACCTTCACCGCCCAGGAAGAAGGCACCCATGGCCAGGCCGCGCTGGAAGGCGGCTCGAACGGCACCTATGCCGGCACCGTCGCCATCGCCACCCGCACCGACCGCGCCGAACTGTCCTTCTCGGCCAGCCGCACGATTTCCGACGGCATCTCGGCCTATGCCTACGGGACCGAGGATGACGGTTTCGAAACCACCTTCCTGACCTTCAAGGCGGCCTATGACCTGACCGATACCCTGCGCATCGGCATCAACGGCTTCTGGCGCGACAGCTTCACCGAGTTCGACAGCCAGACCGGCGACAACGCCCAGACCGAAGAAGGCGAACTGCGCGGCGCCCGGGTCTTTGCCGAGTTGCAGACCGGCGCGGTCGATCACAGCCTGTCCTTCGCCCATACCGACACGCTGCGCTATTACCCGCTGGGCTTCGTGCAGACCTATGCCGGCGACCGCGATCAGCTGACCTACGAAGGCCGCTGGTCGGGCAACGACCGCCTGGCGCTGACCTGGGGCGTGGATCACACCACCGAAACCTTCGGCTCGGACTTCGACGGCGGCGAGGCCACCATCACCTCGGTCTATGGCGAGGCGCTGTTTTCACCCAATGCCGATCTCGACCTGTCGCTGGCCCTGCGCCACGACAACCACGACACCTTCGGCGGCAAGGTATCGGGCCGCGCCGCGCTGGCCTGGCGGCCGACCGAAGACTGGGTGGTGCGGGCCGTCGCCTCGACCGGCTTCCGCGCGCCGTCGCTGTATGAGCTTTATTCGGCCTACGGAAACACAGGCCTGACCCCGGAAACCAGCCAGAGCTTTGAACTGGGGGTTGAACGGGTCTTCGGCGAAAAGGGCTCGCTGCAGGCCACGCTGTTCCACACCGGCATCGACAACATGATCGGCTTCGACGGCACCTCGACCGCCTGCGCCTCGGGCTTCGGCTGCTATGCGCAGGTGCCGGGCACCACGACGACGCAGGGTGTCGAACTGATCGGCACCTATGAACTCGCCCCGGGCTGGAGCGTCTTCGGCAACTACACCTATACCGATGCCAAGACCGAAAACGGCGGCAGCACCAACCGTCTGGTGCGCACCCCGCGCCACGATCTGGCGCTGGGGGTTGAGGGGCGGTTCAACGACCGGCTGAGCGGTGTGGTCACCGTGCAGCATGTGGCCGACTTCCTTGATACCGGCGTCTGGCCCGCGCCGACCGGCCCGATGCCCGACTATACCGTCGTCAACCTGGGCCTGACCTATGACATCACCGATCAGGCGCAGGCCTATCTGCGGGTCGATAACCTCTTTGACGAGGAATATCAGACCGTCCGCAACTACGGCCAGCCCGGCCGTCAGGTGTTCGTCGGTGTCCGTGCCAGCTTCTAGGGCGGCTCTGGCGCTGGCGCTTGCCGCCTGTGCCCTGCCTGCCGCGGCCGATGCGCCGCGGCGGGTGGTTTCGATCAACCTCTGCACCGATCAGCTGGCGATGATGCTGGCCGGTCCGGGGCAGCTGGTTTCCGTCTCGGTTCTGGCCAGCGAGGTGCAGTCGTCCTCCATGGTGGCCGAGGCCGCGGCCTATCCCGCGAACCACGGTCAGGCCGAAGAGGTCTTTCTGATGCAGCCCGATCTGGTGCTGGCGGGCAGCTATACCGCCTTGGCCACCGTTGATCTGCTGAAGGGCCTTGGCATACCCGTGGTGCAGGTGCCGCCGGCGGATTCGCTTGATGAAGCGGTGGAACAGGTGCGGATCGTCGGCCGCGCCCTGGGGCAGGAGGCGCGGGCCGAGGCCGTGGCCAAGGCCTTTGCCGATGGCATCGCCGCCGCGCGGGTCACGGGTGACAGCCACCCCGCCGCCTTCTACCATCCGAACGGCTACACGACGGGTCAGGGCACGCTGGCCAATGAGGTGATGGAACTGACCGGCTTTCACAACATCGCCGCCACGGCGGGCGTGACCGGCGGCGGGGTGCTGCCGCTGGAACGGCTGGTCATGGCAGGGCCGGATCTGATCGTGACCTCGGAACCCTATCCCGGCGCCTCACGCGCCGAAGAAATCCTGTCGCATCCCGCCCTTGGCGCGGTCGAGGCCGGGGCCGGTGCCCGGCTGACCAGCGATGCCGACTGGGTCTGCGGCACGCCGCACCTTCTGCGCGCCATCGCCCGCATGGGTGCGGCGCGTGCGGCGGTTGAGGGCGGTCAATGATTATTGCGAGCATTATCAATTCGATGAATGAGAAAGTTAATTCATTCTGTGAACTGTCGCCGGGCCTGGCGCGACACCGATTTTTCGTCGAAAAATCGCTCACTTGGGGAATGATGTGAAAGTCATCCTTCCCCTCGCGCTTCTGGTGGCGGTTCTGTTCGCCGCCTCGCTGATGGTCGGGCCGGCGGCGGCGGGGCTGGGGGACAGTCTGGCGGCGCTTTTCACCGGCAAGGGTGAGGCGCTGGTGCTGATCATGCGCGAAATCCGTCTGCCGCGCGCGCTGCTCGGGCTGATGATCGGTGCGACGCTGGGGCTGGCCGGGGCGGCGATGCAGGGGTATCTGCGAAATCCCTTGGCAGAACCGGGGATTATCGGCATTTCCTCCAGCGCGTCCCTTGGCGCGGTGCTGGCGCTGCAAAGCGGTCTGGCGGCGGCCCTGCCGCTGGCGCTGCCGCTGTCGGCGCTGGCGGGCGCGGCGGCGGCGGTGCTGCTGATCCTCGTCCTGGCCGGGCCGCGCGGCGGGGCTTTGGGGCTGATCCTGGCCGGCATCGCGATTTCAGCGTTGGCCGGCGCGCTGACCAGCCTTGTGCTGAACCTGTCGCCCAACCCCTTTGCCGCGATGGAGATCGTGTTCTGGATGATGGGGTCGCTCGCCGACCGGTCGATGCAGCATGTCTGGCTGGCCGCGCCCTTCATGCTGGCGGGGGCGGCGTTGCTTCTGTCGCTGGGCCGCGGCCTTGACGCGCTGACGCTGGGCGAGGATGCGGCGGCCGCCATGGGCGTGAACCTTGGCCGCCTGCGCTGGGGGGTGATCCTGGGCACCGCGCTGGCCGTGGGCGCCGGGGTGGCGGTGGCCGGGGCGGTGGGCTTTGTCGGGCTGATCGTGCCGCATCTTCTGCGGCCCTTCGTCGGCGCGCGGCCGTCGCGCCTGTTGCCGGCCAGCGCGCTTGGCGGGGCGGCGATGGTGCTGGCGGCCGATGTGGCGGTGCGCCTCTTGGCGCCCGACCGCGACGTGAAGCTGGGCGTCCTGACCGCGATCATCGGCGCGCCCTTCTTCCTGCATCTGATCTGGCGGCTGAGGGCGGAAGAGGCATGACCCTGCTGGCGCTAAACAATCTGACGGTGCGGCGCGGCGAATGCCCGGTGGTCGATCACGTCAGCCTGACCGTGGCCGAGGGTGAGTTCGTCGGCCTGATCGGCCCGAACGGTGCCGGCAAGACCACGCTTTTGCGCGCGGCGCTTGGCCTTTTGCCGCATGAGGGCACCAGCAGCCTGACGCGGCTGGCCGCCGGGCCGCGCGCTCGCGCCGCCGCCTTCCTGCCGCAGGGGCGTGAGATTGCCTGGCCAGTGACGGTCGGCGCGCTGGTGGCGCTGGGGCGCGGCCCCCATCGCGGCGCCGGTGAGGCGGCCGACCGCGCCGCGGTGGACCGGGCGCTGGCGCGGATGGGGCTGGAGGCGTTCCGCGACCGCCGGGCCACCGCGCTGTCGGGCGGCGAACAGGCGCGGGTGCTGATCGCCCGGGCGCTGGCGCAGGACACGCCGCTGTTGCTGGCCGATGAGCCGGTGGCGGGGCTGGACCCCGAGGCGCAGCTGCGCACGATGGAGGTCTTCCGGGCGCTGGCGGCCGAGGGGCGGGGGGTGGTGGCCTCGGTCCACGATCTGGGGCTGGCGGCGCGGGCCTGCTCGCGTCTGGTGATGATGCACCGGGGCCGCGTGGTGGCCGATGGCCCGCCGCGTGAGGTGCTGTCGGAAACCCATCTGGCCGATGTTTTCGGCGTGCGCGGTTTTCACAGTGAAACTGCCGATGGCCCGGTGTTTCAGCCGATGGGGCTGGTGCGATGAGCCTGACGCTGGATCGTCCCTGGCTGCGGATGGATCTGGGCCGGCCTATGCGGGTGCTGAGCTGGGCACCCCATGGCGCGGGCTATACCACGGCGGGCGCCATCCTGTGGCGCGAGGTGAAGAACGCCGATCTGACCCCCGGTTTCGATGCCGAAAGCTGGCTGTCGGCGCAGATGCCCGAAGGCGCGGTGGGCATGCTGACCTCACGCGATATCGGCACCCATCATCAGGCCCGGGCCGAGGTGGAGGGGATCGCCGTCTGGTGCGTGGCGACGGTCGGCCTGTCAAATGCCGAAAGCGTCGGGCACCGGCTGCCGTGGCACAGCGCCGATTACGGCACGATCAATCTGGGCATCCGGCTGGATGCCGGGCTGACCGAAGCCGCGCAGCTTGAGGCGATGTCCATAGCCGTTCAGGCGCGCACCGCCGGGGTGATCTCGGCGGGGCTGATGCTGGCGACCGGGCCCGCCACCGGCACCGGCACCGATTGCGTGGCGCTGGCCTGCGATGCCGGGCCGGGGCGTTACGCGGGCCTGCACACGCCGGTGGGTGAGGCGCTGGGGGCGGCCGTGTTGCAGGCCGTGGGTCAGGCCAGCCGCGCCTGGGTGGTCTGGCGCGAGGCCGAGCGGGCAAGGCGGGCCGGCGGATGAGCTATTCCCGCATCGTCTGCCTGACCGAGGAAACGGTTGAGACCCTCTATCTGCTGGGGCAGGAGGAGCGGATCGTCGGCGTCACCGGCTATGCGGTGCGCCCGGCGCGGGTGCGGCGCGAAAAGCCGCGCGTCGGCGCCTTCACCAGCGCCGATGTGCCGAAGATCCTGTCGCTGCGCCCCGATCTGGTGCTGACGTTTTCCGACCTTCAGGCCGATATCGCCGCCGATCTGATCCGCGCCGGGGTCGAGGTGCATGCCTTCAACCATCGCGATGTGGCGGGCATCCTGCGGATGATCACGGTTCTGGGCGCGCTGACCGGGGCTGATGGCCAGGCGGCGGAACTGGTGGCGGGGTATGAGGCCCGCATCGCCGCCCTGCGCGCCACCCCGCGCCCGCACCGGCCGAGGGTCTTTGTCGAGGAATGGGATGAGCCGATCATCTCGGGCATCGGCTGGGTCTCGGAACTGGTGGGGATCGCCGGGGGCGAGGATGTGTTTGCGGAACTGGCGGGTGAGAAGCTGGCGAAAAACCGCATCCTGCTGCCCGAAGCGGTGCCGCCCCGCGCGCCCGAGGTGATTCTGGCCAGCTGGTGCGGCAAGAAGGTGGTGCACGCCCGCATCGCCGCCCGCCCGGGATGGAGCGCGGTGCCGGCGGTGCGCGACGGCCGGATCTTTGAGATCAAGTCGCCCCTGATCCTCGCCCCCGGCCCGGCGGCGCTGGGAGAGGGGCTGGACGCGATCCTGGCGGCGCTCTGGCCGGGCGAGGCGGGGTGAAGGGGGCTTCCGGGCGCAGGAGATGTGCTTCCCGATGACCCTGACCCCGGCCATCGCCGGGGTCACTCGGCGCGGGTTCCCCTTGCCCCGCCGGTGGCCCCAAAGGCCGCCGGCCAGCGCCCGCCCCGCCCATGGCGGGCGCTTCCCGCCCGCCGGGTTGGGCGCCGGCCTTTGTCATTGCGTATGGTTGGCGGTCTGGTGGCGGTTTGGTCGCTGCGGGCGGGGAAACGCGGTGCGTTTCCTTTTCTGCCCGTAGGGTGCGTGCTTGCACGCACCGTTCCGGCGCGATGCCCCGGTCGGGAAGGTGCGTGGGGACCACGCACCCTACGCCCCCATGACCCCGGCTATCGCCGGGGTCACTCGGCGCGGGTTCCTCTTGGCCAGCCCGAGGCCCCAAAGGCCGCCGGCCAGCGCCCGCCCCGCGATCGGCGGGCGCTTCTCGCCCGCCGGGGCAGGCGCCGCCCTATGGCATGGGTTCTGGCTGGCGATCTGGTGGCGGTTTGGTCGCAGCGGGCGGGGAAACGCGGTGCGTTTCCTGTTCCGCCCGTAGGGTGCGTGCTTGCACGCACCGTCCCGGCGCGATGACCAGCCGGTCGGGAAGGTGCGTGGGAACCACGCACCTTACGGCGGTCGCATTCCCCTTGACCCCGGCCATCGCCGGGGTCACGCGATGCGGGCGCACCTTGCTGCCGGTGGACCCTAAGGCCGCCGGCCAGCGCCCGCCCCGCCCATGGCGGGCGCTTCTCGCCCGCCGGGGCAGGCGCTGGCCTATGTCATGGGTTCTGGCTGGCGGTCTTGTTGCGGGCGGGGAAACGCGGTGCGTTTCCTATTCCGCCCGGGCGGCCGCAGGTGCTTTTCAGCGAGCACCCTTCGCCGCCCTAAGGCAGCAGCGGCGGCGGTTGGGTGACGCGGGCGCCGGGGAGGCGGGCCAGCATCTCGCCCACCGATTCCGGCGTCAGGGGCTTCAAGAGATAGCCGTCAAAGCCCAGGGGCCGCCATTCCGTCCGCCGGGTGATCTTGGCATCGGCCGTCATCGCCACCACGCGGACGCGGCTGGCCGGCGGGGGCAGGGCGCGCAGGCGGCGCAGGGTTTCCTCGCCGCTCATCCCCGGCATGTTGAGATCAAGCAGCACCAGATCGGGCGGATCGCTGACGATGCGGGCCAGCGCCGTCGCGCCGTCGGCCGCCTCTTCGCAGCGCAGGCCGTAAAGCGCCAGATGGGTCCGCGCCACCAGCCGGTTGGTGGCGATGTCATCGACGATCAGCACCCTGAGCCCGGTCAGCCGCTGCCCGCCCGGAGGCTGCACAGGGGCAGGGCGCGGGGCGGCCGGGCCGATCACCACCGTCAGCCGAAAGGTCGCACCCGGCCCGGTGCCCGGCATCAGCCGCAGATCACCGCTCATGGCGCGGGCCAGCGAACGGCTGATCGACAGGCCCAGCCCGCTGCCCGCCGGCGCGTCGGTGCCCTGGCGGAAGGGCTCAAAGATCGCCTCGGCCTCATCGGGGCGCACGCCGGGGCCGGTATCGGCCACGTCGATTTCCAGCACCCAGGGCGCGGCCATCCGCGCCGAGATCTGCACGCCGCCCTGCCGGGTGTGTTTCAGCGCATTGGACAGAAGGTTGGTCAGGCACTGCCGCAGCCTCTGCGCATCCAGCGCCGCCGTTTCGGGCAGGTCGGGCGCGGTCTTGACCCGCAGCACCAGCCCCGCCGCCTCAAAGAACGGGCGGTGCAGGGCGGCGGCGGCGTGGATTTCCTCAACCGGGCTGGCCGGCGCCGGGCGGATGGGCAGGCGGCCCTCTTCCACCGCCGACAGGTCGAGGATGTCATCCAGCAGCACTGACAGGCTGCGGGCCGACCCCACGATCAGCTGCAGCCGGTCGCGGCGCTGCGGGTCGGTCGCTTCGGCCATCTCGGCATGGCCAAGGCCCAGAACCGCGTTCAGGGGGGTGCGCAACTCATGGCTCATCTGCGCCAGAAAGCGGCTTTTCGCCCGGTCGGCCGCCTGCGCCGCGCGGGCGGTGCGCGCCATGTCATCGTGCAGCCGGTGGTTCGACAGCATGGTCCCCAGCGCGAACCAGCTGGTCGCCGCCACCGCGACCAGCGGCAGGAAAAGCGCCGCCGCAGCCGTATGGTCCAGCCAGTGCAGGATCACGGCCGCCGCGCTGATCAGCGTGACGGTGATCAGGCCGGCAAAGGCATAGGGCATGTGGATGGTGCGCAGCGCGCTGAGCTGCAACAGCGTCAGCGGCACCAGCGCCGTCGCCATGGCCATCGCATAGGCGTTGTCGATCTGCCACAGCAGCGCCGCCTGCGTCATGAAGCCCGCTTCGGTGGTGACCACGGCGACGATGCTGCCCCAGTAGCGCAGCGGCTGGCGTTCGGGCACCAGCCCCTCCAGAAGCCGCATCCCCGCCCATTCCGCCCCAAGGTCCACCGCTGCCAGAACCGCCGCCACCCAGAACGGCAGGAAGGCCAGCGCGATCAGATAGGCCACCACCGTCAGGACCGAACGCAGCGGCTGCGCGCCGGCCAGAACCGCGCGCTGGCGCGCGATCTCCTCGGCGTCCTGTCGCCGGGCGAACTGGATCAGGTGACGGAACACAGCTTCCCCATGACTTCCCCGGCCTTCCCCGGACCGGGCGTCGGCGGCAGGAAACGGTGCCGGGGCGCCTGCGTCAATCCCCGGCGGGCAGGGCGGGCACCGCGACCTCGGCCGCAAGCCGCCCCGACAGCGCATCGAAGAACAGGATGCGGCTGTCTTCGGTGACCACGCCGACCCATCCCTTGCCCAGCGTCACCGCCTGCGCCACCGCGCCTTCGGGCATCGCCAGACCTTCGGGCAGGCGCGGTGCGGCGGAAGGATCGGGCAGACGGGTGACAAGCAGCGTCACCACCGCTATGACGCCGCCGATCATGGTGATCATCAGGACGATCACCAGCATCTTCAGGAAACGCAGCGACGGCGGCAGATCGGCCGTCTCGGGGGTCTCGGTCATGGGTCAGCCTGTCATGGAAGACGACGAAGGGGACGTGATCCTTGTCACGCTGGGGCAGGATGCCCCCGCCCGCCTTGATAAGGCGCTTGCCGCCGCGGTGCCAGAGGAAGCGGCGCTGTCCCGCTCACGCCTGATGCGGATGATCGCAGAGGGCGCGGTCAGCCGCGACGGCGTTGCGGTGACCGATCCCAAGGCGCGCGCCGCGGCGGGTGAGGTTTATGCCCTGCGGCTGGACCCGGCGGCCGAGGTTGAGACTTTGGCCGAAGACATCCCCCTGACCGTGATCTGGGAGGACGGTGACCTGATCGTCATCAACAAGCCCGCCGGGATGGTGGTGCATCCGGCGCCCGGCACGCCTTCGGGAACGCTGGTGAACGCGCTTCTGGCCCATTGCGGCGATACGCTGTCGGGCATTGGCGGCGAACGGCGGCCGGGCATCGTCCACCGCATCGACAAGGACACGACGGGGCTTCTGGTGGTGGCGAAATCCGACCGCGCCCATCACGGGCTGGCCGCCCAGTTCGAGGCGCACAGCGTCGAGCGGCATTATCTGGCGCTGGTCCATGGCGTGCCTTCCGCCCATGATCCGCGGCTGCGCGGGTTGCGCGGCATCACCGCCGAGGCCGGCGGCATCATCCGCATCGCCACCGGCCTGGCCCGCCACAAGACCGACCGGCAGCGGCAGGCGGTGGTCTGGGACAGCGGCCGCCATGCCGTGACCCGCGCCCGGGTGATCGAGGACTACCGGGGCGCGGCCGCGCTGGTGGAATGCCGGCTGGAAACCGGGCGGACCCACCAGATCCGGGTGCATATGGCCTATGCCGGCCACGGGCTGATGGGGGATCAGACCTATGGCGGCAAGCGTCGCCTGCCTGAAAAGCTGTTGGGTGAGGCGGCGGTGGCGGGCAATGCCTTTGCCCGGCAGGCGCTGCATGCGGCCAGCCTTGGCTTTGTCCATCCGGTGACCGGCGAAAGCCTGCGATTCGAGGCGCCCCTGCCCGAAGACATGGCGGCGCTGGTGGCCGCCCTGCGCGCCGCCGCCGGCGGGACCTGATTTCTGCATTGCAGCAAGGGCTTGCGCCGCCCCGCCCATTGCCGGCGGGCGGCTTGTAACGCGCCAGTGAAGGGCGTAATATCAAGGGGATGCCGGAGCCCCGGTTTTCTGTCGGAGTCAAAGCGCGCACCTGCCAGTGTGCCGGAATATCCGCCTTCCGCCCCGCCAAACCGGGCCGGCCCCCCCTTCAAACATCCCTGCAAGGTCATCATGAACCCTGTGTCGTTCCGTTCGCCGGACGAAAAGCAGTTGCCCCTTTTTGACGAGGGCGCGCTGGATATCGCCGATTACCTCAAGGAAGAGGCCGATGCCGAGGCCGATATCCACCATTCCCCCATCACACGGCAAAGCCTGACGGCGCTGGTCGTGGGCGCGGTGGGGGTGGTTTACGGCGATATTGGCACCTCGCCGATCTATGCCTTCCGCGAGGCCCTGCGCGCCACGGCGGGCGAAGGTGAGGTGGCGGGCCTGCCCGAGGTGCTGGGCGTGCTGTCGCTGCTAATCTGGACGCTGATCCTTGTCGTCACGGTCAAGTACGTCTTCTTCCTTTTGCGCGCCGACAACCGGGGCGAGGGCGGGGTTCTGGCGCTTTATACGCTGGTGCGGCTGGCGGCGGGGCGGCGGTCTATTCCCGTGCTGGTGCTGGCCATCGCGGCGGCGGCGCTGTTTGCCGGCGATGCCGCGATCACGCCGGCCATCTCGGTCCTGTCGGCGGTCGAGGGCGCCGAACTGGTGCTGCCGGCGGTCGAGCCTTTCGTGCTGCCGGTGACGGTGGGCATTCTGGTGGCGCTGTTCACGGTGCAGCGGCGCGGCACCGCATCAATCGCCGGGCTGTTCGGGCCGGTGACGGCGATGTGGTTCCTGATGCTGGCGGGGCTGGGGCTGTGGCACATGGCGGCCTATCCCGGCATCCTGGCGGCCTTCAACCCGGTCTGGGGCGCGGGCTTTCTGATCGAGCATTCGGCGGTGGCCTTTGTCGTCCTTGGCGCGGTCTTTCTGGCCGTCACCGGGGGTGAGGCGCTTTATGCCGATCTGGGCCATTTCGGCCGCCGGCCCATCGTGATCGCCTGGTTCGCGCTGGTCTTTCCGGCGCTGGTGCTGAACTATCTGGGGCAGGGCGCGCTGGTGCTGGCGCGGCCCGAGACGGCGGAGAACCCCTTCTTCGCCATGGCGGGCGGCTGGCTTTTGCCGGTGGTGGTGGCGCTGGCGACGGCGGCCACGGTGATCGCCAGTCAGGCGGTGATTTCGGGCGCGTTTTCCATGGCGCGGGCGGCGATGCAATTGGGCTTCCTGCCGCGCATGACCATCCGCCACACGGCCGAGGGGCAAAGCGGGCAGATCTACATCGGCACGGTCAACTGGCTGTTGCTGGCGGGGGTGCTGTGGCTGGTGATGGCCTTCGGATCCTCGGGCGCGCTGGCTTCGGCCTATGGCATCGCGGTGACCGGAACCATGGTGCTGACCACTATCCTGGCAACCCTGTTCCTGATCCGCACCGGGCGCCTGCCGGTTGTGGCGGCGCTGCTGGCCGTCAGCCCGTTCATGGTGATCGAGGGGGCGTTTCTGGCCTCGAATCTCGTCAAGCTGCATGACGGCGGCTATGTGCCGGTGACCATCGCGCTGATCCTGGGGATTCTGATGTGGGTCTGGTGGCGCGGCACCCAGCGGGTTCTGGCGCGCACCCACAAGCTGGCCATCCCGATCGAGGGCTTCGTGCGCGCGATGAAGGACAGTTCGGCCACCCGCATTCCCGGCACGGCGTTTTTCCTGACGCCCGATGCCGAGATGGTGCCCTCGGCCCTGCTGCACAACCTGAAGCACAACCGCGTGCTGCATGACCAGACGGTGTTCCTGACGGTGGAAACCCTGCGCGTGCCCTATGCCACCGCCGAGGAGCGCGCCTCGGTCGAACGGCTGGGCGGGGCCTTCGTGCAGCTGACCCTGCGCTTTGGCTTCATGGAGACGCCGAATGTCAGCCGCGCCATGACCCATGCCCGCCGCGCCGGCCTGCGGTTCGACGTGATGACCTCGACCTTCTTCCTGGGCCGGCGGCGGCCGGTGCCCTCGGGCTCGGTCGGTGCGGCGCGGCTGATGGACCAGCTTTACGCCCTGCTGTCGCGCTTTGCCGCCGATCCGTCGGACTTCTACCACCTGCCGCGCGACCGCGTGGTGGAACTGGGGGAGCGGGTCGCCATCTGATCACCGGCGCGCGCGGCCTATGTTTCAGAATGTTTCATGTGCATTCACGCACGATAACGGTGCTGTGAGGTGGACTATCCCAGCGACGGAACAGCGCGCATGATGCGTTTGTCCGAAGGCGGTAGCGGCGCTTTGCGATGTGTTTACCGCGAGATGATAGCGCAACCACTTGAACCACGGCGGCGCGCGACATACCTGAACGGTTCCCTCGGGGGCTGCGACAGACCCGAGGCCAGAAAGGGGGCGACATGAGCACCTACGCAAACCTTCCAGCACCCAGCCCCGAGCAGGGTCTGAACCGCTACATGCAGGAGATCCGGAAGTTTCCGCTTCTGGAACCCGAAGAAGAATACATGCTGGCCAAACGCTGGGCCGACCATCAGGATTCCGGCGCCGCGCACAAGCTGGTCACCAGCCATCTGCGTCTGGCCGCCAAGATCGCCATGGGCTACCGCGGCTATGGTCTGCCGCAGGCCGAGGTGATTTCCGAAGCCAACGTCGGCCTGATGCAGGCCGTGAAGCGCTTTGACCCCGAAAAGGGCTTCCGCCTGGCCACCTATGCGATGTGGTGGATCCGCGCCGCCATTCAGGAATACATCCTGCGGTCGTGGAGCCTGGTGAAGCTGGGCACCACCAGCGCGCAGAAGAAGCTGTTCTTCAACCTGCGCAAGGCCAAGGCCAAGCTGGGCGCGCTGGAAGAGGGCGACCTGCGTCCCGAAAACGTCGCCCGGATCGCCAAGGATCTGTCGGTGACCGAGGATGAGGTGGTCGAGATGAACCGCCGCCTTGCCGGCTCGGACGCCTCGCTGAACGCGACGGTGGGTTCGGACGGCGACGGCTCGACCCAGTGGCAGGACTGGCTGGAAGACGAAGACAGCGATCAGGCCGGCGCCTATGAGGCCCGCGATGAATATGAGGCGCGGGCGGCCCTGCTGCGTCAGGCCATGTCGGTGCTGAACGACCGCGAAAAGGACGTGCTGATGAAGCGCCGTCTGGCCGAAGACCCGGTGACGCTGGAAGACCTGTCGGAAAGCTATGGCGTCAGCCGTGAGCGCATCCGCCAGATCGAGGTGCGGGCCTTTGAAAAGATTCAGGCCCGCATGCGCGAACTGGCCCGCGGCAAGGGCATGGTGGTTCCGGCCTGACCTCTAGACCTGCCGCAGGAAAGCGGCGATGCGGGCCATGACCTTTGCGTCGTGGCCCGCCCATATGTGGCCCCCATCCGGCAGCATCATCAGTTCGGCCCCCGGAACCGTCCGGGCGATGTGGCGCGCGGCCTCGGCGGTGCCGAAACGGTCATCCTCGGCCGAGATGGCCAGCGTGGGCGCGGTGATCATGGCCAGCGGGAAATCGGGCGGATGGCCGGCCCAGAAGGCATCGTTCAAAAGGCCCCGATATTTCAGGCTGACCGGCAGGATGCCGTAAAGGATTGCGCGCACCCGCGCCTGTTCGTCGGGGGGTGCTGCATGCACCAGCGCCGGGTCGGTGGCCAGCAGCGTGGCGATCAGCCGGTCTTCGGACAGCCGCAGCGCGCCCCAGATCAGCACATCCGACCGCAGGCCCCGCCGGATGATCCAGCCGGCGATGGCATCGGGCGGCGGGGGCGGGGTGCGGCCCGGCACGAAGGAGGCCGGCACCGCCGCCACCAGCGCCGAGACGTGCTGCGGCTGGCCGGTGGCCATGGCCAGCGCCGGCAACGCCCCCGCCGATCCGCCGATGACCGGAACCCGCGCCAGTTCCAGATGATCCAGCAGATCGGCCAGCGCCTCGGCCTGCACGAAGGGCGACGGGTCGGCGGGAAATCCGGTGCCCAGATAGCCGAAACGCGAGGGCGCGATCACCCGGAAGCCGTCCGCGATCAGCCGGCGCGCGAAAAGCAGGCCCTGATCATAGCCGCCGCCGGTGCCGTGCAGCATCAGGACCGGCGGGCCTTCGCCTGCTTCGGCATATTCGGCGGGGCCGTGACGCGTGGGCGCCATACGCGGCGTCCCCGCGGCCGCAAGTGCCGAACGGGCGCGATCCATCACCCGGTCATAATCGCGCCAGCCGGCAAGGGCGGCCACCGCTGCCGCCAATGCCGCCCCTGTCAGAAAAACCCTGCGCCGCATGATCCGGCACTCCGTTGCCCCATCAAGAATGGTCGTCGTGCGGGGGCCGGGCAAGGGGTGCGGCAAGACGCCCATTCTGACGGCGCTTGTCACTGGCGGGCCGGGCGCGGGCGGGGCAGGATGGCGCCACCCGGAACGGAGACACCGATGCGTGCCATTTTGCTGTTGCCCCTTCTGCTGGCCGCCTGTGTCGGCAATATCTCGGGCGCGCCGGCGGAACGGGCGCTGGCGGGGCGGACGGTGGTCTTTGGCCCCGAGGGTGCGACGAAGGACGACACGTTCTGGCAGGAATGGCGGGCCGACGGCACCACGCGCACCGGCGGGCCTTCGGTCTTTCATGACAAGACCGGCCGCTGGAAAACCGACGGCGCCGGGCGCTATTGCGAGATCTTCGGCGTTTCCACCGAATGGACCTGCTGGCGCGTGACCCTTGGCCCGGGCGATCAGGTGCGGTTCTGGGAAATCCCGGGCGAGGTTGCCGACCTTCTGATCTTTCACAAGGACATGACGGGCCACTTCCTGCCCTGATGCCGCGGTCCGGGCCTTTTCGTTTGCCCGCGGGCGGGGCCTGCGCTAAGCGCGGGGTCAAACGGAGTTGCCCATGACCATGCTCGGAACCTTCCTGAAACCCATGCACCCCGAGGGCTGGCGCTTTGTCGGCGTCTTCGCGGCGGTGACGGTGGTGCTGTTCCTGATCTGGGAGCCTTTGGGCTGGATCGGCACGGGGCTGACCGTCTGGTGCTATTACTTCTTCCGCGACCCCAAGCGCGCCGTGCCGCTGGACCCGGGCCTGATCCTGTCGCCCGCCGATGGCGTGGTCTCGCTGATCGAACCGGCGGTGCCGCCGGAGGAACTGGGCCTTGGGCCGCAGCCGATGATGCGGGTCTCGGTCTTCATGTCGGTCTTCAACTGCCATGTGAACCGCCTGCCGGTCGAAGGCCGGATCGCCGCCGTGTCCTATCGGGAAGGCAAGTTCCTGAACGCCTCGCTGGACAAGGCGAGCGTGGACAATGAACGCAACGCGCTGGCGGTGGAAATGGCCGACGGGCGGCGGATTGCGGTGGTGCAGATCGCCGGGCTGGTCGCGCGGCGCATCCTGTGCTGGGCCAAGCCGGGCCAGCACATGCGCGCGGGCGACCGTTTCGGCCTGATCCGCTTCGGCTCGCGCCTGGACGTTTATCTGCCCGACGGGGTCGAACCCGAGGTGGCCATCGGTCAGACCATGATCGCCGGCGAAAGCGTGATCGCCCGGCTGCAGGGGCCGCAGGTGCCCCGCCTGTCGCGGATGGAGTGACGATGCAGGACGAGCCGCAGCCCGAAAAGGCCCCCGAAAGCCCGCCCGAAACGCGGCCGGCCCGGCCTCGCTGGCCGATGAAGCCGCGCCGCGACATGCCGCTGATCCAGCTTCTGCCGAACATGATGACCATGGCGGCGCTTTGCGCGGGCGTGCTGTCGATCCGGCTGGCCGCCGGCGGGCGCTTTGCCGAGGCGGTGGCGCTGATCCTGGTGGCGGCGGTGCTGGACGGGCTGGACGGGCGGCTGGCGCGCTTTCTGAAAAGCGAAAGCCCGATCGGGGCGGAACTGGATTCGCTGGCCGATTTCCTGAACTTCGGCGTGGCGCCGGGGCTGATGCTGTCGTTCTGGGCCTTTCCGGGCCGGCCTGACCTGGGGTTCGGCGCGGCGCTGATCTATGTGGTCTGCTGCGTGCTGCGTCTGGCACGGTTCAACGTGGGGAACGAGGCGGCGGCGGTGCTGGCGCGGCAGGGCAAGTTTCAGGGCGTGCCGTCGCCCGCCGGGGCGATGCTGGTGCTTTTGCCGCTTTACCTGCATTTCCTGATGCCCGAATGGCCCGACGCGCCCGAGATGGTGGTGGCGGGCTGGCTGGTGGCGGTGGGGGTGCTGATGATCAGCCGGCTGGCGACGCCCTCGCTCAAATCCGTGCGCATCCCGACCGAGAATGCCGCGCTGGCCGTGGTGGGCGGGGTGGCGGCCGTGGTCCTGTTGCTGCGCTACCCCTGGGCCACGCTGACCACGCTGTCGCTGGCCTATATCGCGGCGCTTCTTCATGCCGCCTGGGTGCAATACGGCCCCCGCCGTTGACCCTGCGCGGGCGCTGACCTAGGATGTTGGCGCTAACGGATGGAGGGGTCGATGAAGCCGGTCAGATGGGGCATTCTGGGCGCAGCGCGGTTCGCGCGCGAACACATGGCGCCGGCTATCCATGCCGCCAAGGGGGCCGAGCTTTATGCGCTGGCCACCTCGGATGCCGAAAAGGCCAAGGGGTTCAGCGCCTTCTGCCCCGGTCTTAAGGTGCATGCCAGCTATGAGGCGCTGCTGGATGACCCGCTGGTCGATGTGGTCTATGTGCCGCTGCCGAACCATCTGCATGTGGAATGGTCGCTGAAGGCGCTGAAGGCCGGCAAGCATGTGCTGACCGAAAAGCCGGTGGCACTGCATGCCCCCGAGGTGAACGCGCTGATCGAGGCGCGCGACCAGAGCGGGCGTTTTGCCACCGAGGCCTTCATGATCACCCATCATCCGCAGTGGCAGACCGCCCGGCGCTGGGTGGAAGCTGGCGAGATCGGCCGGCTGGTGCATGTGGATGCCGCGTTTTCCTTCAGCCTTGTCGATCCGGGCAATATCCGCAACCGGCCTGAAACCGGCGGCGGCAGCCTGTATGACATCGGGGTTTACACCTTCGGCTCGGTCCGCTGGGTGACCGGGGCCGAACCGGTGGACCTGACCGCCCGCATCCGCCGCGAAAACGGGGTTGAGGTCTTTGCCCAGGTCGCCGGGGTGATGGAGGGGCGGGGCCACCGCTTCACCTACGGCTCGATGACCTCGATGCGGATGTACAACCGGCAGGTCGTGACCTTCCAGGGCGAGAAGGGCATGATCCGGCTGGAGGGCGGGCCGTTCAACGCCAATGTGAACGATCTGGCCGAGGTGGAACTGCACCGCGGCGGCCATGCCGTGCTGACCGAACGCTTCCCGCGCGACAACCATTATGTGCTGCAGGTCGAAGCCTTCGGCCGCCACATCCGAGAGGGCGGCGACTATCCCTGGACGCTGGAAGACGCCCGGGGAAGCCTTGCGATGATCGACCGTGCCTATGCCGCGGCGGTTGAAATCGGCTAGGCGGTCGGGATGGTGCGTGAAATCACGCACCCTACGCCCCACCCGTAGGGTGCGTGTTCACACGCACCACCCCCGCCCCCATGGCGAAGGCCATCGCCTGAGCCACAGTGCGCCGGTTCACCTTGGCCCGCCGGTGGCCCCAAAGGCCGCCGGCCAGCGCCCGCCCCGCCCCTGGCGGGCGCCGGCCTTTGGCATTGCGTGCCGCGCCGCCTCTGGCTGAACCGGCACCAGCGGGCTGGGCGAGGCGGTGCCTCGCCCTGATCCGCCCGGACAATGTCGTGCCAACCCGTAGGGTGCGTGTTCACACGCACCTTGCCCGGCCTACTCCGGCAGGGTCTCGGCCAGATAGCGCATCATGTTGCCGCCCATGACTTTGGCGATCACCGGCTCGGACAGGCCCGCGCGCAGAAGCGCATCGGTCAGCGCGGCAAGCTGGCTGGAATCGAGCGGCGTCGTCACCGCGCCGTCGAAATCCGACCCCAGCGAGACGTGGTCTTCGCCCAGCAGCGCCACCGCCGCCGCGATGCTGCCGGCGATGGCATCGACGGTCTTGCCGCAGGTCACTTCCTCCCAATAGCCGATGCCGATCACGCCGCCCTTCGCCGCCACGCCCTGCAGGATGTCATCGGTGAAGTTGCGCTGGGTGGCGCAATGCGAATGCACGCCGGTATGGCTGACCACGGGCCGGGTGCCGGGCATCGCCAGCACCTCACGTGCCATGGCGGGTGAGGCATGGGCCAGGTCGATGATCATGTCGTGGTCCAGCATATAACCCACGACCTGCCGTCCGAAATCGCTCAGCCCCGCGCCTTCGGTGCCGCTTTCGCCATGCAGGCTGCCGCCCAGTTCGTTGTCGAAGAAATGGGTCAGCCCGATCAGGCGGAAACCGGCATCATGCATCCGTTCCAGGTTCGCCAGATCGCCCGCAAAGGCATGGCCGCCCTCGGCCCCCAGAATGCCGCCCACCACGGTCGCGCCCGCCGCCCGGTCGGCCAGAAGCTGCGCCAGATCGGCGCGGGTCAGGATCAGGCGCAGCTCATCCGGCGCGGCCTCGGCGGTGGCGCGCAACTGCGCCGCCTGATGCAGCGCGCGTTCGGTCAGGTCGGTCCAGGTGCGCGGCGGGCGGGCCTGCGCCAGGAACAGCAGGGTGATGTCATCCGACGCTTCGGCAGAGTTGTGTTCGTAGTTCAGGCCCGAGGGGCTTTTGGTGACGGTGGTAAAGACCTGCACCGCCACATTGCCTTCGCGCAGGCGCGGCAGGTCCACATGGCCGCGGTCGGACCGCCGGCGCAGGTCGCGATCCCACAGCAGGGCGTCGGAATGCCAGTCGCCGATCACCAGCCCGGCATGCAGCGCCTTTGCCGCCTCCGACACCGGCGGCAGGCCGGGCAGGGTGGCGTTCTGCCCCTTCTCGACGATGCCCGGCGCAAGGCCGAAGAACCCCGCCGCCCCAGCCACCACGATGACCCCCGCCCCGATGGCAAGCTTGCGTTTCCAGCCCATGATCCCCTCCGCTTTGCGGCAAGGCTAGCGGGGGCCGGGCGGGGCGCAAACGGAAACGTCGCGTCAGAGCTGTTGCGGGGGAAGACCCAGCAGGGCGCGCAGGGCGTCGATGGTCAGAAGGTCCTCGCCGCGATGCACCATGGCGTGGCAGTTGGGGCAAAGCGGCACCAGATCGCGCGCACCGATGACGGCGCGGGGGCCATCGGCGGCGGCCAGCGGCGTCAGGTGGTGGAAATGCATGAAGCCTGCGCCGCGCGGCCCGTAGGCCCGGCCAAAGTCGATGCCGCAGCCCTCACATATCAGGCCGCCGCGCAGCTGCCGCCAATGCGCCTCGGCGGCGCGTCGGGCGGCGGGATCGCGTTCGCGGATGTTGCGCGTCACCTGCCGCTCGGCGCCTTCGAAGGCGAGGGGCAGGGCCGCAAGGCTTTCGGGGGATTCGGCGATGTCGGCCGCCGGCTGATCGGGGCCGGGCACGTCGAACCCCAGCCGCCGCAGCCCGTCGCGGGCCTGATGGGCGTTGAAGTCGGTCAGACCGGTCGCCAGACCCCAGATGATCTTGGCGGGCAGGTAGTCGCCGGTTTCGGGATGGCGGACGAACCATTTCCGGGCGCTGCCCCGGCCCGGTGGCATCACACCCGCCGCAAAGCGGGCCATGGCGTGCAGCACGGCGACGCGGTCTGACCCCTTGGGTGGCAGCCAGAAGGTGTAGCGATCAAGATAGCGTTGCCGGCTGTCGCGGTTGCCGCTGCCGGTCTGCCGGGCGATGTCATCGTAATAGGCCATGAACCGGGAGAAGGCGTCCCCGAACCCGGCATCGCCCGCACGGACGGCGTGATAGCCCTGTGCCCGCAGGTCATCCGTCAGGCCGCCGGCGATGGCCGGATCGGTGAGGGTGGTACCCCGGCCGCGCGGGCCGTTGGCCTGCAGATGCTCGATGTAGCGCAGGGGAATGGCCATGTCCGGGCGTTCCGCCGGGAAGACGAAATCGCCCAGCACGTTCTGCACGCGCTGCGCCCAGCCGGGCAGGTCATGGCGTTCCAGTTCTTCGGCAAGCGCCAGAAGTGCCGCTTCCCTCACCCCTCCATCGCCTCCAACTCGTCAATGAAGCCGGCGATCATGCTCAGGCCCTTGTCCCAGAATTTCGGGTCGCTGGCGTCCAGGCCGAAGGGGGCGAGCAGGTCTTTGTGGTGCTTCGATCCGCCGGCTTTCAGCATGTCGAAATACTTCGACTGGAAATCGGGCAGGCCGCCTTCGTAGGCCGCATAAAGCGCGTTCACCAGACCGTCGCCGAAGGCATAGGCATAGACGTAGAAGGGCGAATGCACGAAGTGGGGGATATAGGCCCAGAAGGTCTCATATCCGTCCATGAAGTCGAAGGCATCGCCAAGCGATTGCGCCTGAACGCTCATCCACAGGGCGTTGATGTCGTCGGGGGTCAGTTCGCCTTCGCGCCGGGCGGCATGCAGCTTGCATTCGAAGTCGTAGAAGGCGATCTGGCGGACGACGGTGTTGATCATGTCCTCGACCTTGCCGGCGAGCAGGGTCTTCTTCTCGGCCGGGGTTTTGGCCTGATCCAAGAGGCGGCGGAAGGTCAGCATCTCGCCAAAGACCGATGC